>ENA-ORXM01001494-ORXM01001494.1-marine-metagenome-genome-assembly--contig:-NODE-1494-length-32585-cov-3.732620_pt1 | contig 32585 bp, 25 predicted proteins | sample MGYA00237867_ERZ511480 | MGnify/ENA primary metagenome ERZ511480 (study PRJEB26309, sample SAMN06266103) | marine metagenome | isolation source: Algal blade | place: United Kingdom:Sidmouth, United... | reverse complement strand
GGGTGTAGCGTAGCCCGGTTATCGCGCCACGTTTGGGACGTGGAGGCCGCAGGTTCGAATCCTGCCACCCCGACAAAGCAAAAGGTCTTCTTGAAAAAGAAGGCCTTTTCGCATTTTTAGAATGAAGAAAATTTGTTTTCTGAAAGGCAAAAAAAGAAAAGCCTTGACAGAGTCAATGAGTTTTTGAATAGCATTTTAGGCATTGAAGCTAGAGCCGCAACCACAAGTTTCAGTAGCATTCGGATTTTGAAAAATGAATCCTCGATTATTTAATCCATTTTGATAGTCAACTTGTATGCCGCTTAAATACTCAAGATGAGATGTCTGTACAACAACCTCAAGCCCATTGATGATAAAACTCTCGTCATTGTCTTTTTTGTCGTCGAAGCCAATGATATATGAAAACCCAGAACAGCCACCACTTTTTACACCAATGCGAAGAGCGAGATGAGAATTAATTGCAGAGTCGTCTATCAATTTTTTTATTTCTATGACAGCAGATTCGGTCAAAGAAATAGGTGGAGCAACAATTTTTAAATTCATAGTAGCAAAACTACATCTCATTATGAAAAAAATATTAACTTAGTCTGCACTTGAAGAATGAATTTCATTGATTGCATTTTTATTTACGGCTTCAACCTGAAACTCGCTGTGTAACAGAGAATAACAATAAGTTTTAATACATTAATGAAAACTTTGCAATGAGCGTCCTGAAGTTGAAACAAACATTTTAAAATAACAAGGGCAAAAGGCATTTTTTTTAAACAAAAAGTATAGGATATTAGCCGAACTTTTAAGGGAAGAGTTATTTCGTTAACCAATTAAGATTTTGAATACTACATGACAGCCGAGCACGATGTAATTTGGGAGCAATGTTTAACCATACTCAAAGACAATTTGAATCTACAAAGTTTCAAGACTTGGTTTGAGCCTATTAAACCCATCGCATACAAGAATGATGTACTGACAATACAAGTGCCAAGTCAATTTTTTTACGAGTGGCTTGAGGAACACTATGTGAACCTAATCAGCAAAACTATAAAAAGGGTGATTGGTGACAAGGCGAGACTTGAATACAAAATTGTAATGGATAGCAATGCGAACGATAATCCCTTTACTGTTCAAATGCCGACCACTAAAACTGGGGCTAAACCAATCAGCGAAGTAGATGCGCCAATGAGCATGGGCCATACTTTGAAAAACCCGTTCGTGGTTCCTGGTCTTAAAAAAATAAAAATAGACAGTAACCTCAACCCGAATTATACATTCGACTCTTTCGTTGAAGGTGATTGTAATCGACTTGCGCGATCTGCAGGATTTGCGATTGCCAATAAACCTGGCGGAACAGCCTTTAACCCTTTTGTAGTTTATGGCGGGGTTGGCTTAGGAAAAAGTCATCTTGTGCAAGCAATCGGAAACCAAGTCAAGGTGTCTAACTCAAATAAGACCGTGCTTTATGTGTCTTCAGAAAAATTCACCAACCAATTTATTGAGTCGTTGAAAAAAGGGACAGTAAATGACTTCATACACTTCTACCAGCTTGTAGATGTACTTATTGTCGATGATATTCAATTCTTTGCTAATAAAGGAAAAACACAAGAAATTTTCTTTGTTATTTTCAACCATCTTCATCAAGCAGGCAAACAACTTATATTTAGTAGCGATGTAAATCCGCGTGATTTAGAAAACATTCAAGAGAGATTATTAAGCCGTTTTAAATGGGGCCTAGCTGCCGATTTGCAAAAACCAGATTACGAAACTCGCCTAGCCATCATTGATCAAAAAATGTATGCTGATGGTGTAGATCTGCCAATGGAAGTAAAAGAATTTATTGCTTATAATATCAAAGAAAACGTTCGTGATCTTGAATCGGCCTTAATCAGCTTGTTAGCGCAAGCCACCTTAAATAAAGTAGAAATTGATATTGACCTTGCAAAAAAGATAGTCAAGAATTTCGTCAAGAATATTTCTAAAGAAGTGTCAATTGATTTTATTCAAAAACAAGTTTGTGAACACTTTGACGTTCCGGTTGATCTCTTAAAAGATAAAACTAGAAAGCGTGCGATTGTGCAAGCCCGCCAACTCAGTATGTATTTCGCAAAACAGTTTACAAACAAGTCACTCAAGAGTATCGGTGATTTCTTTGGTGGCAGAGATCACAGTACCGTTATTCATAGCAACCAAGCAATTGAAAATTTAATCGAGACAGATGAAGATTTTCGTGGTTCTGTGGATCAAATACGCAAAATTATTGAAATGAACTTGTGAGTGGCTTAATGTGATAACCTTCCTCAAGGATTACCCAATCACTCCTCAAATGCAATTTCGTCAATAAATACCCAAGCCTTGCCCTCATAGTCATAACCAATATGCCATTTTGGTAAATCGCCAACTGTTTTTGCAATTAGCTTGTAATGTGAATATTCATTATTGACTGCCTTGAACGTGACCTTCTCAATAATGACATCTTCAGATTGTTTCAGTGCGTCTATGGATTTGGTTTCTAAGATTTCATACTCATCTCCATCAATAGAGCCATACAGTTCAACTTTTGTAGGCAAAAATATCCACGATCGTTGATCTTGCAAAAATTGCGTGGTTAATGAACTGAGCTTTCTAGGATCTTTGAAACTGATTACAACATCAACATCTACATTGGGATAGCCTTGCCAAGTGCCTGTATGAAAATCAGGCGCTCCATACACCGCATCAATTAAAGCTTGATCACCACCTGCGCTGTATTCTGGTGCATATTGCGAATTTAATTTGATATTGATGTCGGGATCAATTTTATAAAACGCAGAGGTAAATGTTGCACTTTGGTTTCCATCTTTCTCAGCGTAAATGTGTAGAGTGGCATCGTCTTTTATAGTAAAAGGCAAACTGTAAGGTTGAAACTCATCACGATTTAGTCTGAAAAATATGTTAGCGTCTGCATCAATGCTTCCTAGCTCAACATCTGTCTGTTCATCAAAAGCTAATTCACCCCTTTTTATGAAGGGCATGGGAACAAGTTGACGTTCTGTAATTTGTGATTTAGGGATGTTTTCGTGGCCTGTCGCCCACATTGAAGGAGATGATGACATGTTGAACTCTAACACTCCACCATTCATAATTTCTTCATGAGTAATGAAGCTGCGCTCAAGGGATTCGCCATTTAAGAATGCGTTGGTTATGTAACATTGTTTGTCGCTCTGGCGATCTGTTTTTATTGTAAATTTCTTTCCGTTCTCTAATGAAATTATTGCATGTTGAAACTGAGGACTTCCAATTACATACTCATTGCTTGCAGGCGTAACAGGATAAAATCCAAGAGCTGAAAGAACATACCAAGCACTCATTTGTCCGCAATCTTCATTTCCAGCAATACCACTGGGTTCGTTCGTGTATAACTCGTTGAGTATTTTGTTTACGTACTTCTGGGTTTTCGAAGGTTGGTTCACATAATTGTACAAATAGGCCATGTGATGACTTGGTTCATTGCCATGAACGTACTGGCCAATCTTGCCCGTCATGTCTGCTTGATCACGTCCGCTTGTTTCTTGTTTGGCTGTGAAAACGGCATCCAAATTATCTTCAAGTTTCTGTTTCCCACCAAGTAATTGCACATAGCCAGATACGTCTTGCGGCACATAATTGGTATACTGCCAAGCGTTTGCTTCTGTGTAATTAAAATTTACTTCGTAAGGGTCAAACGGTGCATACCAGGTGTTTCGGTACCGTGCCCTCATAAACTGGGTTTCTGGGTCAAACACGTTCTTATAATTCTGGGCTCTTTTTATATATTCTTCATAAATTGACATGTTTCCCATTGCTTTTGCCATTTGCGCAATACACCAATCATCATATGCATATTCTAGCGTTTTTGAAACAGACTCACTTTCAAATTCCATTGGTATAAAACCAAATTTTTTGTAATCTTCTAAACCAAGATGATCTTGTTCGGCAGAGTGAGTCATCGCTTCTAAAGCCAAGTGTTCATCAAAGCCTTTTATTCCTTTCATATAAGCGTCAGCTATTACCGGAATTGAGTGATAACCAATCATGCAACCAGTGTAGCAAGCAGAAAGATCCCAAATGGGCAAAATGCCGCCTTCTTCATATTTTGCTAAAAATGTGTTGAGAAAGTCTGTCGATCTTTTCTCATCAATAATTGTATACAATGGGTGAGCAGCTCTATATGTATCCCAAAGTGAGAAAACTGTATAGTATTCAAACTCTTTAGTATGATGTACTTGCTGATCCATGCCTCTATATCTACCATCCACATCTTGATATAAATTTGGCGCAATCATAGTATGATACAGCGAAGTATAAAATATCGTTTTTTGATCATCATCATCAGTAGTAACCTCAATCTTGCCCAATTCTTTTTCCCACTCTTCTTGCACTTGGTTTTTCACCTCATCGAATGATTTATTAACTATTTCTTTTTCGAGGTTGTTTCTTGCTCCTTCAACGTCTACTGGTGAAATAGCAATCTTGACTTCAAGCTCAGTAGATTCCTTATTATTAAAGATAAATGCGGCTTTTACGTTATTCCCCGCTTCTTTTCCACCAAGAAACTCTACTGATGCAAACGGTCTTGAAAACGTGAACGCGAAGAAGAGCTGTTGATTTTCTGCCCAGGCTTTAGAGTGTCTGTATCCTGTAATTTCTGTGGTAGACTCTAACGAAATTTGCGAGTCTAGTACTTCGTCTCTGTGAGCAAGATCAAGAATAACTACTTGCTCATCGCCTTCTTTATAAGTGTATTTATGTATGCCGCTACGTTGTAACGTTGTCAACTCTACCTCAATGTTTGTGGAGTCTAGCTTCACGGCATAATAGCCTGGTTCAGCTTTTTCGTCCGCATGCGAAAAGTGAGCTTTATATCCTTTTTTATCATCTGCACCGTTATTAAAAATCACTTCATGCGTAGGCATCAAAAGTATATCACCATAATCAGAAACCCCGGTTCCGCTAAGGTGAGTGTGTGAGAAACCGTAAATGTATTCGTCAGAATAATGATATCCTGAGCACCCATCCCAACCTGTGAGCCTAGTATCAGGACTCAGTTGCATCATCCCAAAGGGATAAGTTGCACCCGGGTAGGTGTGCCCATGACCACCAGTACCAATGAAAGAATTGACGTAAGTAACAACCGAAGTTGAACCCGATTCTATAGTATGGTTGTTGTTGCAAGCAATCAATAAGAGCAATAAACTAAAGACTAAAACAAAATTCTTCAATTTTTTTTCAGCGAATGTACGGAAATCGATCTCGCAAAGAAGAATATAAAAGTCTGCCAATTTGACACAAAACCAGTGATATATCGCTTAAATTTGTTGTCCCAATTTTTGAGATGAGTGAATTGTATAGTAACGATGTTTCTTTCGAAAAGAAGCAAATGAATGAAAGTAGGCAAGGCGAAATCTTAGTGTTAGATGAAGCTAGAGAGCATTTCAACAAATTTTTCTACATTGAGAGTTATGGTTGCTCCATGAATTTTAGTGATAGCGAAATTGTTGCTTCTATTCTCAATAGTGCGGGTTATGGAAATACGCGTGATTTCTCGAAAGCAGATTTGGTTTTAATCAATACATGCAGTATTCGTGATAAAGCAGAGCAAACGGTAAGAAAACGCTTAGAGCTCTTTAATTCTTTTAAGCGAGAAAAACCTGATATGATGGTTGGTGTGCTTGGTTGCATGGCAGAAAGATTGAAAGAGAAACTACTTGATGAAGAGAAGATTGTTGATCTTGTAGTTGGGCCTGATGCTTATAGAGATCTTCCAAAGCTTGTTGCCAAAGCTGAAGGTGGCCAAAAAGGAGTAAATGTATTTCTTAGCAGAGAGGAAACCTATGCCGATATCAATCCAGTGCGGTTGAACTCGAATGGTATCACCGCATTTATTTCAATAATGCGTGGTTGCGATAACATGTGCTCATTTTGTGTTGTTCCTTATACCAGAGGTCGTGAACGTTCTCGAGATCCAATTAGCATTGTTGCCGAAGCACAAGAACTTGTAGATAAAGGATACAAAGAAGTTACACTTCTTGGTCAGAATGTGGATTCATTTAAATGGAGCCAAGAGGGAAAATCAACCACAACTTTTGCAAATTTATTAGCTATGGTTGCCGAGGTATCTCCAGAATTACGGGTGAGGTTCTCAACCTCTCACCCGAAAGACATCACTGATGATGTGCTACACACAATGGCAAAATATCAAAATATCTGTAATTACATTCACCTCCCGCTTCAGAGTGGAAACTCACGTATTCTTGAAAAAATGAATCGCACCTATGATCGAGAATGGTATAAAAGTAAGGTTGACCGCATTCGTGAAGTCATTCCCGACTGTGCCATTAGCAGTGATATGATTGCTGGTTTTTGTAGCGAAACCGAAGAAGATCATAAGGACACCTTGAGCATGATGGAATACGTGAAATACGATATGAGCTACATGTTCTTTTATAGCGAGAGACCCGGAACACTTGCTCAACGAAAATTTGATGATGACGTGCCGCTCAAAGTAAAAAAGAGGCGCTTACAAGAAATCATAATCCTACAACGACAACACAGTTTTGAACGAAATTGCGAGGATATAGGTAAAACTTTCACAGTGTTAGTAGAGAAAGTTTCGAAGAAGAGTGATAAACAGTTCGCTGGAAGAAATTCTTATAACCAAATGATTGTCTTCGATAAACAACAGGCTAAGCTTGGAGATTATGTGGATGTTCGTATTTCTGAAGCTACCTCTGCAACATTACTGGGAGATATAGTTAACGCTTAAAACACACGCAATTTGGAGCTACAATCACTGAAGCAACGGTACGGTATCATTGGAAATTCTACACGATTAAACAGATCGTTAGAAATTGCAAAAAAAGTTGCACCCACAGACCTTTCTGTGCTCATATCGGGCGAGAGTGGAGTTGGTAAGGAAGCATTTTCGAAAATTATTCATCAGTTAAGCGCACGCAAGCATGAAAAATTCATTGCTCTTAATTGTGGGGCTATTCCAGAAGGAACCATTGACTCTGAATTGTTTGGTCACGTAAAAGGCTCGTTTACCGGAGCCACTGATAATCGCAAAGGGTATTTCGAAACTGCAAATGGCGGAACCATTTTTCTTGATGAAATTGGCGAAATGCCTGTTGGCACGCAGGCGAGGTTACTTAGAGTTCTTGAAAGTGGTGAATTTATACCCGTTGGAGACAGCAAGGTGCGCAAAACTGATGTGCGAATTGTGGCAGCCACAAACGTGAATTTGGTAGACAGAGTGCAGCAAGGAAAATTCAGAGAAGACTTGTATTTTCGACTCAACACAGTGCCAATTCAAGTGCCCGCATTACGTGAACGAGGCAATGATATTGAATTGTTATTTAGAAAATTCGCAACAGATTTTTCTGAACGATATCACACCAAGCCAATCATGCTTACCTCCGAAGCGATTCAAATACTTTTATCATATAGATGGCCTGGAAATGTGCGGCAGCTCAAGAATGTAGCTGAACAAATTTCAGTGCTCGCAAAAGATGATATGATTACTGCGCGGCAACTCGCTCAATTTTTACCGAATCAAGAAAACTCTTTAATCGTTCGTGAACAACAAGGGTTAAATGAGCGAGAAATACTGTATAAAATGTTGTTTGAAATGAAAAACGATTTGAACAACATTAGAGAATATTTGTGGAACAATGGCCATAAAGAATTTTTTAGGGAGAATGAAAATGATAAACCTGAGTACTCAAACACACCAGCCAATCAACTATCATTACCAACCGCATTAGATAATCGGTTACCAAATCAATTCAACACAGTAAATGAGGGTGAACCACTTGTATTAGAAGAAGATGCCGAGTTTTACGAAGATGAAAGCTTTGAAGAATCGCTCTCAATTGCAGATATGGAGAAAGAGTTGATCATTAAGGCATTGAAAAAGCACAGTGGCACCAGAAAAAAAGCAGCCCTAGATTTGGGTATTAGCGAACGAACATTGTACAGAAAACTTAAAGAATATGAAATTGATGGGTAAACAAGTTGTGTTTTTTTGCTTGGTCACAATGGTCTCTAGTTGCAATTTTTATTCACTCACCGGTTATGAGATCACAGCCGATACAGCCAGTGTTGCCTTTTTTGAAAATCAGGCGCCAATTCAATCTGTAGAACTGAGCCAAACCTTTACCAATAAGCTTGAGCAAAAGTTGATTCGTGAAACACCCCTCCAACTTGTTCAAGATAGCGGTCAACTTCAATTTTCTGGGGCAATTGTTGGCTATGGGTTGAGAGCAGCCGCAGTCACTGGCGCCGAGCAAACTGAGCAAACAGAACTAAGAATTACCGTTCGGGTAGACTATGTTGACGAAGAGTTTCCAAAGAATAATTTTAGCGAGAATTTCTCTGCCACCGAGACCTATGATGCCAACCTTGATTTATCTTCGGTTGAGAGCCAATTGTTAGAAAGTATAACAGATCAATTGGTACAGAATATCTTCAATCGTGCTTTTATAAACTGGTAATATGAATATTCAAGAGCTTCAAAATCAATCAATTGATGAGTTAGTCGACCTCATGAATACGTATTCTTACTCGTCTTTATTCCCAGTTTTGGCCGCTAAAAAGAGTAATGGTGTTGGTGATGAAAACCATACGCAATACCTAACACGGGCATCGTTACGCGTGCCCGATAGAGGTTTATTAAAAGAATACATTTTTGGTCAAACAAAAGAGAGCAATATTTTTGATGAGGAACATAAACTACAGCTTGGGCAAAATGACACCACTGATGAAGATGTGCACACCCTCAATAGCGACTCTCAACTTATTCACCTTACTCACAGTGAAGCGAAAGCTGCTGTTGATGACTTAGATAGAGCAAAAGACCAAGAACTGCAAAACGCAACGGAAGTTGATGAAGGCGAAATTGTACTAAATAATCCGCTTACACCATTGCCAACCGAGCATGAGCTGCTAGTTGCGAAAGAACTAGTCATTAATGGTAATACCAAGTTTTTATTTGTAGAAGCAGAGTACATTGAACCATCAAATCGTGAGAATTTGTTAGCCGTTGATGAAGAATCACAAATACAAGAGCATAAAGAGGATGAAGTAGAAACGCCGACCACAGAATCGTCTGTAGTCATTCCTTATTCAGATTCGCCCTACACCTCACAACTGCGCGATTTGGAAGACTTTCATTTCACCGAAGAAAAAGACCAATCTTTTTCGAATGAGTTAACAACTCATCATCAACCAAAGGGGCAAGAAGCAACTGAGTCTTTAAGAGAAATAAGTTTACCAATTGAAGATGACCTCATTGATGAAATTGGTGAAGAACTCATTGTGGTTGATGAGGAGAAACAAGCAGAAGCAGAATCAGAACAAGAACCTGATTTTGAGGTTGAGTTGACGCACATAGAATCTCAGCCAGTTTCTACTTTAACGAAGCAAAACAGTGATGATTCGATGTATAAAACCATTGTTAATTTGCTTAAAGAAGGGGAAGACAACCAAGACAATGCTCGACCACATCAACCCATTGTGGTTGATGCCGATATGAACAGAATTGCTGATGATTCTGAAGACGATATTGAAGACGATATTACTGAGAATGAGCTTGACAAGGAATTGAATACCCTTTATGCCCAAGCAGCTTATGAGGCTCATTTAGAAACTGAGGTCGCTGAAGTTCAACGAGAAAATGAAGAAACTTTTCAACCTAAACGCAATCAAAAAGTTGAACAAGTTCAACAACACAACGAACTAGAGCAACCTGAAGAACACGAACAAAGTAAAATCAGTACAAACCAACCTGAACTAGCAGATTCTTCGCAAACCAAAAGCTTCACAGGTTGGCTACAGCAACTTTCTTCTATAGGTGCAAATTTTGCCGATGCACAGAAAGCACATCAAGCAAAACAACAAGAGCCAAGTGAAGAACTTGATGTCACATTGAAACCAGAGATTACAACCAAGCAAGTGCAAGAACAAGCGCGCAAAAGTTTACAATCTCACAAGGGGTTTTTTACTGAAACACTTGCTTATGTTTATGAGCTGCAAGAAAAGTGGGCAAAGGCAATAGAAGTTTACGAACAATTGTCGTTGCAAAATCCTGAAAAAAGTAGTTACTTTGCAAGCCAAATCGAATTATTGAACGAAAAATTGAAGTAGAATGAGTTTTTATATACTATTAGTTATCCTTACAATCATCATTTGCATAGCACTTGCATTTTTTGTTTTGGTTCAAAACCCTAAGGGTGGCGGGCTCGATGCAAACTTTGGTGGTGTTTCAAGTAATACATTTGGTGCACAACGAACTACAGACTTTCTAGAGAAAGGAACCTGGTACTTGGCTATTGCATTACTTGCAATTAGTTTAACCTCTGGAATCTTAATTCAAAACGTAAAACAAGGTAGCGCCTCACAAGGTCTTGAAAATATAGACCCGAGCAGCACACAGGCTCCTGCTGAAGGTGCAAGTGGGCTTGAAGACATACTTGGAAATGGTGACCAAAATGCACCTGCTGATGACAACACACCAGTTGATGGTGAGAATCAGTAAGAAATAAAACTAAACAATAAAAGAATTAAAAATGGGTTGCACTTTTGCAGCCTATTTTTATTTGATTAATTCGGCGTAGTTTTCACGGAAGGCCCTCAACTTAGGATCAATGACTGCTTGGCAATATCCGCCTTGCGGGTTACTTAAATAATAATCTTGATGATTTGCCTCTGCCTCATAAAACATTTCTAATTTTTTCAATTCAGTAACAATCGGTTTATCATAGTGTGATTGCAGCCGTTCAATTACGCGCTCAGCTACCTTTTTTTCTTCATTTGATTGATAAAAGATGATACTTCGATATTGGGTGCCTCGGTCTGCACCTTGTTTGTTGAGAGTGGTTGGATTGTGTGTGGTTAAATGAACAACAAGCAATTGTTCGTAACTGATTAAATTAGGATCATAGTTTACCTGAATCACTTCTGCATGACCAGTTCTTCCACTACACACTTCTCGATACGTTGGGTTTTTAATTTCACCGCCCGCATAGCCGCTTAACACTTGCTCAACACCAGTAATTTCTTGAAAAATTGCTTCCGTACACCAAAAGCATCCACCACCAAATGTTGCTTTGGCAGTAGAACTTGTCACTTTTCTCATTGATACCGCATTAATGCAATATCTAAGACCGCTCGGTTGAGGACCATCTGGAAAAATATGACCTAAGTGTGCATCACATGTATTGCATAATGCTTCAACACGCACCATTCCAAAACTGCTGTCTTTATGATAAGCAACAGCATTTTCTTTTACCGGATTGGTGAAACTTGGCCACCCAGTTCCGCTTTCAAATTTTTCGCTTGCATCAAACAACAGGGTTCCGCAACAAATGCATTCATACAGCCCAGGCTCAAACAAGCTACACATATCTGAACTGTGTGCCCTTTCTGTGCCTTTTTGGCGAGTAACCCGAAACTCCTCAGGTGTGAGTATGTCGCGCCACTCATCTTCAGTTTTATTCACTCGTCGGTCTGGCTCAGGATTTCCCTGACTTGTAAACCGTATTATATCTTTCCATTGTAACATCATATCAAATTTAGCGAAAGAGAACTCAGTTTTACTTGGTAAGTTTAGAGCATGAAATCATTTTTCGTCTTACTCACCCTTTTTCTTCCATTTACTATACATGCACAACAGGTTGTTGGTTTGGAATACCAAGGCTATCCCACCGGAAATGTATTTGCTGCAACGTATGAATTGCATAAAAATGAGCATACGTCGTTTGATATTCGCTTTGGCGCAAACCTAATTAGTGAAAGAACCGAAGGCGAACAAGACATTGAAGAGGGTAGTGGCTTTGGTGGTAGCCTTGGCTATCGGTATTATCTTAACCAAAGCCACAATAAATGGTTTGGTAGTTTACGTACAGATCTTTGGTTTAACAACATCGAATGGACTGATCTCGATCAAGATGTGAGCGGCACCACAAATATCACTGTTCTGCAGCCTGTTTTTTACGCAGGCTACGTGTTCAAGTCACCTTTGGGCTTTCGTTTTACACCAACAGTTGGTGGAGGATTCGAATTCAATATTCGAGAAGATGGAAGAGATGTTGGTGAAGGACCAATCACCTTATGGGGCTTACAAATTGGGAAAGAAATGTGATTTTCAGTTTTTAGATTTATTTCATTTTTTTTGATCTTGTGATTTGAGCAGAGATCGAAAAAAACCTTCTTTTGAATTAAACCATTTTCTTTTCACTGCATCAAAACTGTGAACTTAAACCTTAAGAAAATGAATTATTTTTCAAAATTGCTCCTAGTCGTATTATCAACCATTGTTTTGTTTTCATGTAATGAAGACAATATCGTCAACCCTAATGTAGATGCAATCTCTACCGAAGAAAGCCTTGAGATTATCTCAGAAAACATATCTGAACAAACTGATGGATTAATGGCAGAAGTGTCTATGATGACAGCCATACTTCCTATTGACAATTTAGAAGAATTGCCCGCAACTGCATCGGGATTGTCTGACTATTGCGGTGAAACGCAAACTTATTCCGATTCCCAGAGCTTTGAGGGCCCGAATATTCAATGGTCTCACAGTTTTGAGTTATCGCGCACTTTGGTTTGTACAGCTGACGATGAACCACGTTATTTCGATGTAAGCTATACAGCGGATGGAAGCTTTCAAAATAATCAAGTTTCTGCCATGCGTGACGCAATTGGTCAATGGCAAGTAACACGTGCCCAAGAATTTACGCAAGAAAACCAAATCATAGTGTTTAATGGTGACTACACCCGAGATATTGAACGCGAACAACTTGATGGAGATCGAGGACACAACATTCATCTTGAAGTTGAAGGTGTAGATGTTAAGAAAAACCGTAGTACTGGTGATTGGGTGAGTGGAACTCTTTTATTTACAAAAACTGGACAAAACAATAACGGAAATTCTTTCTCAGTGAGCGGTACCATAGTTATTCATGACGATTGTACAGCAACTGTTACCACTGACAATGGTAATGTAAACGTTATTACGATTTGCTAAGTCTGGTGAAAATCAGATTTGAGGGTCTCCAACTGGAGGCCTTTTTTATTTATTCTTTTTTCGTTCTTGCTTTTTTAACCACTTTTCATGTTTCTGAGAGTAGATCTCACCTGAAAAGTCAGCATTTTTTTGTTGTATTACATTGATCTTTTCATGCGTTTTTGAGGTAGTTGTAAGATGAAACAAGCCTGCAAAATATTCTGGCTGAAATGCCGAAACAATCTCAGTGTCAACATTGTATCTTTTCTTAGGCGTTTCGTTGCTTGGCTTTACTGCTTGTAAATAAAAATCCTGATTTATGCTGCCGGTTATCCAATCTCCACTGCGTGCAACATCTGCATGCAGTTCAAAACCACCTTTATCAAGTTCAAAAAACTCACCATTGTAACGATAATAAATATTTCCACCCACCTTATTAAGTTTGAATTTGTACCCTAAAATGCCCAATGCAATTTTTGCATAAAATGGAACAAGCTTATTTAACTCATCTTCATTTAAAGTCTCATACCTTGTTGATAGTAATGCGTAAGTTTCCACATCAATTAAGTGAATGCCGGTGAGAAGGTGATCCTTTTTTCGATATGCTTTTTCTTTAATTTCGTATGCAACACGATCTCCAACATCTACCTTTCCTAAGTACTCAAATTCTTCTGTCCATTTTTTCGACTCATTGCTGCTTTCTCTTTCAGAATCAAACGTTTGTGATACACCAACAAAGCGTAATGGATCAACTACAAAGGTGTCTTTCTTAAAATTGAAAATTTCATTCATTTCGCTGTAGGCAGCTGAGTCAATCACCATTCTAGATTTTAAGGGTTTAATCACCCGTTTAGAACCACTATCATCTTGGTCATAAAGCACTTGATAACTAGATTCCGCAATTTGGAACAGATTTCCATTGTTGGAAAACTGAGATCGGGTAAATCCATTCTGCTTGCTGTTGGGGCGTATGTGATTTTCCTCAAACCGATCTCTCATCAGTTTCATGATAGAATCTGCTTTTATTGGAGAAACAACAACTTCTTCTATTACGTTTTCACTTTGCGTGAGACGAATCACACCATTTTTTTGCAAATTTTTAATGGCAATTGTTTTCGAATCATAGCCAACGTATTGCACGATTAGTGAGTCTCCTTTTTTGCCAACTTCTATTTCGAAGAAGCCATCCTCATCGCTCAACACACCTTGTCTTTCGGCTTGCAGAATGACTGATGCGTACGCTAAAGGAGTTCCATTCTCTTCACCTGTGATTGTTCCAGAAATTAACTGCTGCGCACAACCAAATGTGGTAGCGAGTAGAATGGTAAAAAAAGTTAAAGTAGACTTAAGTGTAAAGCTGCTATTTATCATATTCTTGTAACGCCAGCCGTAAGCATTCTAGCGCTTTGGCAAGCTTATTTTTCTCTAATACGTATGCAAGACGGGCTTGGTTACTTCCTAGACCTTTCGAAGAATAAAATCCGGCGGCGGGGGCAAGCATAATTGTTGAACCATCAAAAGAAAAATCGGTGAGCAACCATTTGCAAAAGGCCTCTGTATCATCTACGGGTAATTGAAGCATACAATAAAAAGCGCCACCCGGGTTCGGGCAAACTACGCCAGGAATTTTATTGAGTTCTTGCACAACAAAATCTCTACGGCTCACGTATTCTGTTCGCACTTCTTCAAAGTATTGATTTGGTACATCAACTGCGGCTTCAGCCGCTGCTTGAGCGATAGCCGGCGGGCTTAGCCTTGCCTGCGCAAACTTCATCACTGTTTGCATGAATGTTAAATTTCTACTCACAACCGCACCAACACGTGCACCACATGCACTGTATCGTTTACTCACACTATCAACTACAATGGCATGCTCATCAAGTCCATCAAGTGAGAGCACAGAGGTGTGATTTTTTCCATCATACACAAATTCTCGATAAACCTCATCTACAATCAAGAACAAGTCATGCTCAAGTACAATTTCTCGTAGTTGTTCTAACTCTTGTTTTGTATACAAATAACCTGTCGGGTTATTCGGGTTGCAAATAAGGATTGCTTTTGTTTTTTTATTAATTTTTTCTTTAAAAGCAGATATTTCGGGCAAAGCAAAGCCATCAGAAATGGATGAAGTAATTGGTTGAACAGTAATATTTCCAGCTTGCGAAAAACCATTGTAGTTCGCATAAAAAGGCTCAGGAATGATGATTTCATCTCCATCATCAAGTATAGAAAATATAGCAAAGAGTAAAGCCTCAGATCCACCTGTAGTGACAAGAATATCATCTTTTTCAACATGAATATCATGCTTGGCATAATAGTCAACTAACTTGTGGCGATAGGAGGGGACACCACCGCTTTGCGTGTAGGCAATGACAGGCTCAGCATAGTTTCTTATTGCAGTCAGCATCTCAATAGGTGTTTCTATATCTGGTTGCCCAATATTGAGGTGAATGACATCGATTCCTCGTTCCTTCGCTGCATCTGAGAAAGGAACAAGTTTTCGAATGGGCGATGAAGGCATTGATTGCCCTCTTAATGATATTCTTGGCATAGAAGAGATTTCGGCGTCGAAAATAGGATATAAATCGGGTTTTTGTTGAATGTTGAACAATTCCCGTAACTTCATTGTCTTAACAACTAGCATGAAAGAAATCGATGTACCTGTTAGTCTCAAAGACATTGAGCAAAAGTCTGAACGTTTTGTAAAAGACAAACTCAATAGCAAACTCTCCCCAAAAAACTTCTATCATGATGTCGCTCATACCGAACGTGTGGTTGAGGCTGTAAAAAAAATAGCTGAAAATGAAAACTGTGGAGAATATGAAACCTCCCTGCTAACTATTGCCGCTTGGTTTCATGACCTTGGTTTCACAAAAGTGAACGAAGGCCACGAAAAAGTTGGTGCAACAATAGCAAGAGAATTTTTACAAGAACATGATGTTCTTCCTGAACATATCGAAATTATTGAGCAACTCATCATTTCGACCACAATGAGCAAGCCACCTGAAAATCATTTACAAATGATAATGAAAGATGCTGATTGCTGTCATGTGGCATCTGAGAATTACTTTGACCTTTCAGATACCCTTCGTGAAGAAATGGCTGTAAAGAAAGAAACCTTAATTTCTAAAGTTGACTGGTATCAAAGAAATTTAGAGTTTTTTGATAAGCATACCTTCTACACAGAAAGTGCAAAAAAAGAGTTTCAACCTCTAAAAGACATCAATTATTACGAACTTGAAAAGAAACTGAAAAAGCGTAAAAACAAGAATCTTAAAAATAAGCGCAAACGTCAGAAGTTAGGGCGTGGGGTTGAGACCATGTTTCGGGTAACACTTAAGAACCACATTGATCTAAGTGCGATAGCTGACACAAAGGCAAATATTTTGCTTTCAGTGAACGCCATCATCATTTCAGTTGCCATTTCGAGCTTGCTGCCGAAAATAGGTAATCTAGACAACTCTTACCTCGTAACGCCAACCTTTATTCTGGTTTTCTTCAGTGTGGCATCGATTGTAATGTCTATTCTTTCAACCAGGCCAAACATTTCTAACGTCACAGTTACACGTGAGATGATTAAAAATAAGCAAACCAACATTTTGTTTTTTGGTAACTTCTTTAAAATGAGTAGAGAAGATTTTGAGTGGGGAATGGAACATCTCATTGAAAATCAAGACGCTCTCTATGATGCACTCACAAAAGACCTCTATTATTTAGGATTGGTGTTAGAGCGGAAATACAGACTATTACGAATTACGTATACAGTCTTTATGGTAGGTATTGTAGTATCTGTCCTCTCTTTCATGGTCAGCTTTTATTTAAAAGGAAATCTGGCCTAAAACAATAAATCATGACCACGGAAACTGGACCATTTGTATTAAATCTATCATTCCGACTCTTAAAGGAGAAGTATGAAGAGTTAGCAAAACATGGCGACAAAAACATTAAAGAAGTTGCTTTAGGAGCGCTCGAAATCTTTGAAGACTTTCCTGAACTTGCTGACCCCATTGATTCCTCTACAGGCTTATCGGCACATGCCGAAGGCATTGATAAGTTGATGGCAACCTTGTTTCCGCCATCGTTGGGCTTAAACGAAATTAAATCTGCTGTGTATCCTTATACCAGCGAGTCTTTCTATGATTCTATGCGCTTGAGAAACATCAAGGCAGACGCTGTGGAGAATATGAATGATAAAATTTCTGAACTGTTTCAAACACCCGGCCAGTCTTTCAATTTTATTCCCTATGCTTTAATTCTAAATCAATACTATAAGTTCACGATTGATTTTAGCCGCCCGCTATATTTGAGAGTTCAGCATAAAAATAATCGAATAAAAACCTACAGGGTGCAGTATAATGCTGACTTTTTAGATATTTATCCTAATGAAAATGCTATTGAAATTACCGAAGCTATTGTTGTTGAACTATTAGCAAAGGCGCACGATCCGGAATTGTGGTTGAAATATTTTCCCCCTAATTCTTGGACCATTGAAGGCTTTGGCATTATGAATTTTGTAGATGTTACCATCGATGATCAAATTGATGATTTTAAAACTCACCTTATTCAGCCCAAAACCGAAGAAAGTTACGAGCGAGTTGTGAATGACATCCGTAAAATTTTTGGTATTCCAGATCTTCAAGTCGGCATTAACCAGTATCAGGGTGACTATCTTATTCCGGGTATAGAGGAAAATATGAAGAGCTTTTCCGTAGAAGATGGTGAATCAATTGCTTGTGCAAGCTACGCCTGCGAGAGCATAGAAAAAAGGTTGTTTTCTGAACATCAGCCAGTCGTATTATCGAATATTGAGCAGTATCATGAAAATTGTGGCGGTAATCATTTGAGTAAAATTCTTCTGAAAAATGGTATTAAAAGTATTATACTAATTCCTATCCTTGTAGATGGCGAACTTTCTTATATAATGGAACTTGGTGCCAAGCATGCCAATCAACTCAATGCAATCAATTTTGTTAAGCTCGATAGTTTACTACCATTTATTCAAAGCCATGCAAAGCGGAGCAAGCAAGAATACGAAAACCAGATTAGTGCAATTATTCAGAGAGAGTGTACATCAATTCACCCATCTGTTCAATGGAGATTTGAGCAAGAAGCCATTGAGTTCATGAAAAAGAAACAACATAGTGATTTTGCTGTGTTCGAAGAAATTGTGTTTGAAAATGTTATGCCGATGTTTGGTCAAATTGACATTGTTGGCTCATCAATGGCAAGAAATGAAGCAATCAGAGATGATTTATTGGTACAACTTGAAGCCACACTGCAAGTGCTCGATCAACTCTATGAGGAAAAACCAATGCCGCTTATTGAGCACATTAAATTTCAAGCTAAGAATTACATTGAGTTAGTTGATGAGAGTTTTCACTCAAATACTGAACAAGAGGTTGCGGAATTTTTCAGAAAACAGGTGTTGCCTGTGCTTAAGCATGCAAACAAGGTTGATAGAATTGAATCAGTAAAAAGCTTTTTAGGCCGCTTAGATGCCGATACAAACTCAATCTACCAATCACGAAAAGAATATAACGATACTATTGATGCTGTGAATGAAGATCTTTCTCTTTTTCTTGATCTTCAACAAGTTCGCGCGCAAAACATCTTTCCTCATTACTTCGAGAAATTTAAAACAGATGGTATCGAGCATAATCTGTATGTCGGGCAGTCAATCGTGCGAAACAAAAATTATCATTCTACAGTGCTGAGTAATTTAAGGCTTTGGCAGTTGCAGGTAATTTGTGAGATGGAAGAATTATATTACAGGCGCAGAGAAAATTATCCGGTACAGCTTGATGTTGCCTCTTTGATTTTTGCATATGATTCGCCCATCACAATTCGCTATAGAATTGATGAAAAACAATTTGATGTTGATGGTGCATATAATGTGCGTTATGAGATGATTAAAAAACGCATTGACAAATCACATATTAAAGGCACAAATGAACGAATTACCCAACCGCACAAAATTTGTGTAGTGTACTCTAATCCTGTGCTTGAGAAAGAGTACATGAATTATATTGAGTTCTTACAATCAAAGAACTATATTGGCAAAAATGTCGAAAAATTTGAACTTGAAGAACTGCAGGGAGCAAGTGGTCTCCGTGCCATTCGAGCCGATATTAATCCTAATTTCAAATCAGAAAATAAAATCTTTACTGTAGATGATCTTGAAGCAGTTCGATAGTGAATATAATCGCTATCACAATAACCGTGTAATCACCCGTTATACGAACGGCATCGTATGCGCTTTTCTTTTGTTGTTTATCTCAGCTTGTTCTTCTTATAAGAGCGGGCAAATGGAACGACAAGATGATACCTTTAGACCAATACCTGGAGCAACAAATGTGTTTTTGGTAGGCGACGCCGGCAAACCAGACGATAAAAAGATGCCGAATGCACTACGCGCCATGCAAGAAAAGTATGCACTAGCTGGTGAAGATGATATACTGATTTTTCTAGGTGACAATGTTTATCAAAATGGTATTCCAGAAAAAGAAAGCCCACAACGTGCCGCAGCAGAATTGGCGATTAATGTACAAATTGAGGCAGCTAAAAATTTCCCTGGCAAGTCATATTTTATTCCGGGCAATCACGATTGGTATAGTGGGCTAAAAGGCCTTAAACGTCAAGAAAAAATGGTTGAAGACGCCTTGGGAAAAGAGGCGTTTTTGCCCGACAATGGCTGTCCGCTAGAATTGATTGAAGTAAACGACTCTGTTTCTGTTGTAGCCGTAGATTCTCATTGGTATGTAACCGATTGGGACAATCACCCCGAAATAAACCTAGAATGCGAAGAAATAAACTCTCGCGAAAAATTCTTGAATGAATTTGCCAGCATGCTCAACAAGCAGCAAGATAAAACGCTAATCATTGCCTTGCATCATCCTTTTTTTACGAATGGTACGCATGATGCAGAGTTTCCTGTACAACTTACCTTCCCGATAGATTTCATCAGGAAAACAACGGGCATAAGCAACACCGATCTTCAACATCCGCTTTACAGAGAAATGGTTAGTAGAATAAGCACCATTATTCAAGATTATGACTACAAAGCAGTTTTAGTATCTGGACATGAGCATAATTTACAATACATTGAGCGAGATGGTATAAAACAAATTGTAAGTGGTTCGGGCAGTAAAAGAACCGCATTAAGGAGAACCGCTGATGATTTCGGATTCGCTGGTAAGGGATTTGCTATTCTTCAAATTACTGACCGTGCACAAACTGTTTACTTCTATGATTACGAAGGCAAACAGTTAAAAGAACAGACGGTGAGAGTGTTAAAGCAAGAACGTGAATATAACTTTCCGGACAGCTATCCTAAAACCCAGTCGGCGGCAATTTACCCAGATACTATTTTTAATCGACTACCCAAAGGTGGGTTGATGACAGGCAAGCGTTACAGAAGCTATTATGGTGAAGAATACGAGTTTCCTGTTGCCATGCTTGATACACTCTATGGCGGCCTTGAACCAGTAAAGTTGGGTGGGGGCTTTCAAACCATTTCTTTGCGCTTGCTCGATCAAGAAGGTAGGGAATATCAAATGAGAAGATTGCGAAAAAGTGCGACTCAATTTCTTCAAAAAGAGTTATTTAGGGATGATTTTGTAGAAGATGATTTGAAAGGATCTCTTTCAGAGAGATTTATCATGGATTTTTACACGGCCTCTTATCCTTTCGCTTTTCTCACCATTGGCGATCTATCTGATGCGGTAGGCATTTATCATCCAAACCCAAAAATATTCTACGTGCCAAAGCAAGAAGCCTTGGGTGAATACAATGAGCAAATAGGTGACGACCTTTACATGATTGAAGAACGACCGGCCAAAGAATGGAAAGAACTACCATCGTTCGGTAAAGCCGACGACATTGAGTCATCTGACGATGTAGTACAAGAAATTTTAGCCGATGAAGATAACCGAATCGATAAGGCACAATACATTAAAACAAGACTGTTTGATATGTGGGTCGGCGATTGGGATAGACACTCAGATCAGGTACGTTGGGCTGTGTATGAAGATGGGAATAAGAAAGTGTATCAACCAATACCTCGTGATCGTGATCACGCCTTTCCAAGATATGACGGCTTAATATTTGATGTTGCAACCACAATCGTACCGCCTTTGCGAAAAATGCAAACCTTTGATGATAACCTAGAAAGTGTGAAATATAACAATGTAGGCAACTACCAGTTTGACCTCGCTATTCTACAAGGAACAACAAAAGAACAATGGGAAGAGCAAGCGAGATATTTACAGCAAAACTTAACCGATGAAGCCATAGAAAAAGCCTTCACAAATATTCCGGCGGTTGTTCAAAATAAAGATTCTGAAAAAATTAAGCAGCATCTAAAAAATAGACGTCAGCATATTCTTACATGGGCGAGAAAATACCATAAAATTTTAACAAAACAAGTCGTTGTGACTGCTACTGATAAAGATGATTTCATTGATGTAGACTGTAAATGGAACGGTGATGTTGAGGTGATGATTTATAGAAATAAGGATGGTGAACGCAAAGAAAAGTTCTTTCAACAAACGTTTTCGCCTGAAAACACCAAGCAAATTTGGATTTATGGCTTAAATGATAAGGATGAGTTTACGGTGAGTGGAGAGCGTAAAGCTAAGATTGATGTATACCTAGTTGGTGGTGCAAAACATGATACCTATAACATACATAACAGAGACAATATTCATGTGTTTGATTATGCGTCTAAAGAAAATACATACAATGGCGATGTGCCAACGATGAACATTTCGAATGACTACGTTGCGAATAATTTTGATTACACCAAATTTCAACTCAATAGTTCTTCAAAAATCCCACAGCTTTCATATGATCCGGATGGGGGTGTGCAGGTTGGGTTAATTGGCCTGCGCCAAAACCACCGATTTAACAGAAAGGGGTTTGCCGCTATGCATCAATTAGGAGCGAAATATTATACTGCCACAAATGGCGTTGCAGCGAGCTACAAGGGGCGTTATCGTGAATTATTAAAAGGCGTAACCGTAGGTTTAGACGCAGAATTTTCTACACCAACCTATACCAACAACTTTTTCGGGTACGGCAACAATACTGCTTTTGATGATGATCTTGATTTTTCATTTTACCGAGTGAGAAGAAGAAACCTTAGTTTCACACCAAGTCTTATACGCGAGTCTGATTTGTTCAGCACTATAAGATTGTCATTCCCGTTTGAGCGCATTGATATTGACGATAATGAAGGAAGGATTATACCAACTTACTTTGATTCTGAGAACTTGCAGTTGAACGAAAATTACTTCGTTGGTGCAGAGGCTTCATATATTTATGATAACGCCGATACACACAGTATTGATCGATTAGGCATGCAACTAGAACTTGCAGGCGGATATAAGCAAAACATAGAGAATGAAAGCCTCAGTTTTGGGTATGTGAAGCCAGACCTAATTATTCACTATCCAATTGTTAGAAATGGAGATGTGATGATCGCAACCAACCTACATTCAGAATTTCAGTTTGCTGATGAAGTTGTGCCCTTTTATCAAGCCACTTCTTTTGGCGGCGTGAATGGTTTACGCGGCTTTAGAAACGAAAGATTTACTGGCGAAAATGGCTTTTATCACAGCACAGATTTACGGTTCAAGCTTTCGGATGTGAGCGCATTCATATTGCCAGGCACATTGGGCGTTTATGGTGGCTTTGATTACGGAAAAGTATGGATGTCTAATGAAAACTACGTGTCTATAGAACCTGGTGATTTCACCAATGATTGGCAAACAAGTTATGGTGGAGGTATGTATGTAACAGCTAGGAACTTGCTCACTATAAGAGCATCTTATTTTGGCAGTGCTGATGGCGGCCGAATTTCAGGCGGACTTGGTTTCGACTTTTAATACAGGTTACTTGATAAGTGCAGCCTGCTGTTTACTCGCTTTAACAATTCATTGAAAGCGTTTCATTGAAGATGAAATGAGAATAATCCTTGTTTGCTTGGTTCTTCATAGACCGTTGCTCTAAATAAAGAAGGGTCTTCGAGGTTTCCCCAATTCACTAGTGCCGTATATTCTAGCAAGCGTTCATTTGTTTTGGTGTCAACCTTTGCGTCTATACCTACAACATTTGTTTTCGTGATCGATCCACGTTCTTCCAGCATCTGATTGAAGTAGTTCGTGAATTTTACTTGTTGTTCTTCGTTTCTAAACTCATCACGTAGCATGTCGTATAAACTATCAGGCGATTTTGCAATTAAATTGAGCGTGGCTTGTGTTACTTGCGACTTCTGCTCTGCGGCTTTCTTAATGACTTCTAGAGGAAAGGTTGCACTATGAGTGGCTTCTGCGCCATCATCAGACTGTTCGAAGATATTCACCTTCACGTGAGTGTACTTCTCCATGTCTTCAGCTGGCGTGTTCTCAAATAATAGTACGGCAACATGTGGCGCAACTATTTTATGACCAATGTTATTCACAGCTTGGCTGTTCTTTACATCTATGCTGATGTATTTCTGCGTTTGCTCACCAGCTACGGTGTTAAAGCCTTTTGCCCAACTGACATCGGCTTTATAATAGGCCTCAATTTTGTCGAAAGCCTCTTGTTCTGCTTCTGAGGCGCAACCAAAAAGTAAGCAAAGGCTAACAATGAGAATTGAATAGAATAAATGTTTCATGGGTTTGGGTTTGAATTAATGCAAAGTTGCATAACTGATAAAGCTTCGCATTCACCCATTCGGGTGATTTTTGGGCTTGTGATTGAGGGTGTACTGTTGTTGAGTGATGTAAAATATATTCAATTCTAAATATATAGACTCTACTTTAATTTAAATAACGGCTGTTCGTCGCATGCTTACTCAACTGCCGCAGAATATTTGGTTTTGGCTGTCTCCTACAGCTTCATTCGTTAACGCACAACCACAAAAGTGTAAAAAGAACAATCTAATGATTTTGAAACTATAAAATTATTTTATAATTTCAGAGCATGAAACACTTACTATTACTGATTGCAATCCCATTTTGGGTGTGCGCGTCAGCACAAATTCTTCCCAACAGTTTTGGCTTTTCAACTTTTTCAGGCGAAAATGGTGTTACCTCTGCTGATGCATTTTCGTTATGGAACAACCCAGCAATGTTATCTGAAGATTCCATTTGCATTGGTATTTCTGTAGAACAGGTTTTTGCCAATGCAGAGTTATTTCATTTCAATTTGAGTGGCCAATTCCCGACCGACTTTGCAAATATTGGTGTTGGTGTACACCGATTTGGTGACGAGTTGATGAACGAAACAACTCTAAGCCTTGGTGCGGGTAAAGAGTTGGGAGAGCAAATTCAAGTAGGTGCGTCTATTCTTTACATCAACAGCTTTGCTGAGTTTGCAGAATCTGCAAGCACCATTTATCCTCAACTTGGCATGGCTTACTCCTTTAATGATAGGTTGAATTTTGGGTTTACCGCTAGAAATCCACTTTCGCAAGATTTAAAAGAACCTTGGGATCAAAATTTAGAAGCTGTCTACGCTCTAGGCGTTGGCTACATGGCAAGCGAAGACTTTTCAACCTCTTTGCAAGCAGATGTAAACGAAGAGCATGGATTAGCCGCAGGTGTCGGTATTGACTATCGTGTATTCGATTTGTTGTCTGTTCAATTAGGCGGCAAATCGAATCCTGGTTATGTTACTGGAGGCATCACCCTACGGTATAATCAGATAAAAGGAGGCATCGGTGCATCACAACAAAGCCCATTAGGCTTATCGCCAAATGCGGTGTTTCAAACCATGTTCTAATGAAACGCGTCGTTTTGGTTTTGTGTTTTTTTTTCATTCAAGTTTCAATTGCTCAAGAGGTGCAAGAAAAAGAAGTGGATATTGTAGAAACTGCCCTAAGCGGTGGTGAAAACATTGAGGAAAACTTAGAAAACGAAAATATTATAGAAGACCTATTTCGGTTGAAGCTAAATCCAATCCCCATCAATGATACGGCGGCAGATTTCACTTTGCTCTATCAATACAACTTACTTACGCCGTTGCAAGCTGAGCAACTAAAACACTACATTCGTATTCACGGAGAACTACTTACCAAAAAAGAACTCTACGCCGTGCCATTCATAAGCTATGAACAAGCTGACAGACTGAGTCCGTATGTAGCTGTGATTGTAGCTGACAGTGAAGTGATAGGAATAAAAGATCAACTTGCATATAGTCGCAAAACGCTCATTATACGAAACCAATACCTTGCGGAGCAGCAAACCGGCTTTAGAGATGTTGATAGCTTAGGGAGCCGGTTTGCTGGAGATCGCAATAGGCTTTACTTCAAATACCGACAGCAATATAGAGACCAATTTAGTTTTAGCTTACTCGGAGACAAGGATGCTGGCGAACCTCTTTTTCGAGAGAATAACGCACAAGGGTTTGACTTTTATTCGGCGCACTTATATTATAAACCACAGGGCGGTTTGGTGCAGCAAGCTGTGATAGGCGATTATGAAATTAAAATTGGGCAAGGTTTAGTGCAGTGGAATGGTTTTGCGCTTGGTAAAGGCTCAGATGCGTCTGCGGTGTTTCTCAAAGGGCCTAGAATTCGGCCTTACACCTCATCAAACGAATTCAACTTTTTTCGTGGAGGCTCAACTGAGCTGAGGGTATCACCAAACGTAAAAACACAAATTTGGTATTCGAATAAGAATGTAGATGCAAATAGAAACGAACTCGATACCATTGAAACACAGTTTGTTGAGGTGACCAGTTTACAACTATCTGGCTTACACAGAACCAAAGGAGAAATAGAAGACAAACGTTCTGTTAACGAGCAAGTAGGCGGTGTAAATTTTGACTATGAGGGAAAATGGTTTACCGTTGGCTTGCTTGGGCAGCACAGGCAGTTGAGTGATTCTCTTGTATTCTCAGGTCGTGATTACCAACGCTTTTTAGCAACAGGCACACAATTTCAACACGCCAGTTTTCACTATTCAGGATTAAGAAACAATGTATATTTTTTTGGAGAAACGGCAATCTCTAACTACAATGCATTGGCTACTACCAATGGTGTGCAGAAATTTTTTGATTCTGGTTTAAAGGCAACATTGGTGTACAGAAACTTTGCACCTACATACCAAAGCTTCTATGCGAGTAGTTTGAGTGAAAATACCACGGTGAACAACGAAGAGGCTGTGTATTTGGGAATGACTTTTTCACCAGCAAAGTCGATTAAAATACAGACTTACTTTGATCGGTTTTGGTTTCCTTGGAACAAGGCGCGGGTTGATAGGCCAAGTGGAGGAACTGAATTGTTTTTGCGTGCAGAATACTTTGGTAGCGCAACAGAGTTGGAATTGAGGAGTAGAATTGAAAATAAAGATGTGAATGAAATTCAAAATACCGACCCGAATAATAATATCACGACTCAACAGCGGATAACAAATCGGTTTGAAGTGCGCCATAGACCAACAAACCGGCTCTACTTCAAGTCTAGAGTAGGCCATACTGCTCATAAAACAAGTCAAAAGAATGAGCATGGCTTTTTAATTTTTCAAGATGTTGTTTATGACTTTCCACAACAAGCATTGAAACTCTACAGCCGCTTATCTGCATTTCACACGCCAAGTTTTGATAGCCGAATTTATGCCTATGAAAATGATCTGTTATATAACTTCTCTGTGCCGGCTTATTATGGCGAAGGCATTCGTTGGTATGCCATGGCAAGTTTGCAACCGAGAGAAAACGTAAAACTGTGGGTAAAAGGCAGCCAAACCATTTTTAGCGACAGAGAGAAAATTAGCTCTGGGAATAACGAAATAGAAGGAAACACGAGGACGGATTTGAAAGTGCAAGTGCAATGGCGGTTTTAGTCACTTTGTAAAAGTACTTCATCATAAAAAAATTGAGTAGGTTCACATGGCAATGCATGTTACAAATAGTCCGTGCTATTATGAGCAAACATTTTTGTAAATTCGAAGGGATGAAATCATTAGACGTTTTTAAGAAACAATTGACTTTGCATAAAAAAAGACTTGCAAAGAAGTATTCCATTGCAAGTATCGCAATTTTTGGGTCATACGCTAGAGGTGATTTTAATAAAGCAAGCGACTTGGATATTATGGTTGATTTTAATGGTGATGTGGGAATTGAATTTGTTGATTTAGCCGAAGAGTTAGAAAATTTGCTTCAAATACCTGTAGATCTTGTTTCAAAAAATGGTATAAAGCCAAAATATTTACAATTAATCACCGCGGAGTTAATTTATGTCTAGAAACAGTCACCTTCTTATTGGAGACATGCTCGAATCATGTAAAAAAATACTTCGATACACTGAGGGTATGTCTCAGTTTGAATTTATTGAAGATGATAAAACCTTGGACGCAGTAGTAAGAAATTTAGAGATCATAGGCGAGGCTTCAAATAGAATCGATGAGAATTTCAAAGAAGAACATCAAGAAGTTGATTGGATTCGCATTCGTGGATTGAGAAATAGGATTGTACATGAATATTTCGGAATTGATTATGAAATTGTGTGGAATATTATTTCTCATTTCGTTCCTGATCTATTAAACTGGCTCGAGAGGCTAGATGCTGGTGACTGACTTCATTTTGCGTGAGTGGCTTGAAGGGTAGCGAAGCGTGGTGCGCAGCACCGCAGCCCGTAAAGGCACGACTGGTGTAAGTTTTTTGCTTGTGCAACTTGCAAGAAAACTGGCAGCAGGCACGCCCTAAAAAGTAATATAATTACCTGCCTTGGTGTTTAGAATGCCCAACAAATCTTCGAAAAAGAAAATTATGGAACGTTACTTGTAACTTTAAAAGCAACAAGCCGTTACAATAATAAAGAGAGCTTATGAAATCAACGATATTACTATTACTAATCGCTTTCACATTTGTAGGATGCAGCCGATACGATTACTACTGGCACGAGGAAGAGGATGATGTGTATTTTATTTCTCAAACACCTGAGGAAGTAGATATTTATGCGAGTTCTAACGATAGAGATAACGACGATGATGACTACGATACCTACGATGAACCTAGAAGTAGGGAATATGAACCGAACCCACCAAGACGTAGAAATGATGGGACAATTTATTATCCTAACCGCACACGTAGAACAACAACTACAAGGCCGCGAACAAATTCTGGCAGTTCAAACCCGAAAGTGAATACGCCGAAACCCCCAAGAACTCAACCCGCACCTCGCAGACCAAGTAGACCGACTGCGCCTAAAGGAGGACAACCACAATAATTTGAGCTGTATGAGAATTTATATTTTATTACTAGCTAGCCTAGTTAGTGGCGTTGCCATGGGACAAGATTTTACACTCACCGAGCAATTTGCGGGTGAAGATGAGGCAGTAACAGCAAGAAGTATGGGTGTTGCTGGTGCATTTGGCGCCGTTGGTGCAGATTTTTCGGCAGCAACAAACAACCCGGCCGGTATGGCATTTTTTCGCAAGAAAGAACTTGGATTGGGTATTGGCTATCAAGACAGAGGCATTGAGAGCACCTATTTAGATGCGTTGGGCAAATCTGAGTCATCGATTTTGCGCTTGAATAACATTGGGTTTAACTACTCACAACTGCAAACAGAATGGATTGGCGACAGCCTAGCTGTGAAAAGAGAAGGCTTGGTAAGTTGGTCGCTCGCCATTGGCATGAACCAAAAGGTTGACTACGATGAGGTGACAAACTACGATGGTTTGAATGAAAATTCATCACTCTTAACAGGTTACGTGCAGTCTGCAAATCAGTTTGCGAGAAATAGTTTTTCTGACCTCGACGAGTTCGAGCGACAGGCCTTTGAAACTGATTTACTTGATGCAACTCAATCTGGTAATGTGTTTCTTTATGATTCACCATTGGCAGATGGCGGCTTGCAACAAAACGGTGAAATTAGCCGCATTGGGGCACGACGAGACTTCTTTTTAAGCGGTGGAGTGAATCTAGACAATAAACTTTATGTAGGCGCCACATTTGGTATTCCTTGGATTCACTATGAAGAAGGATTGAGCTTTAGCGAGACAGATGTGAACAACACGGTTGCAGACTTTCAAAGTTTACAAGTAGATCAAAAACGTGATTATGATGGCGTTGGTGCAAACCTCGGCGTGGGAGCCATTTATCGTTTCTCTGATTATTTTAGAGCTGGCTTGAAAGTAAAAACGCCTACTGTGGTTGAACTCACTGAAAATACCTCAATTCGCACGCAGAGCCAATTTGGAACAACGGCAGTTGCAGAAAGCGATTTTACTGATGAATATTTAATGACCTTGCCTTGGAATGGCGGTTTGCAATTGGTTGCCAGTCATCCGCAATATGGACTAATTTCTTTAGAAGCTGACTATGTTGATTATAAGTCAACCAGAATTGAATACCTAAATGACGAGTTTGGAGATTTTGACCCGTTTGAAGAAAGCTTTAAGGATGAAGTGCAAGACTTCTACAGAGGGGCATTTAATTTTAGAGGCGGGCTAGAGGCACGACTGCTAAAGAATCTTAGGTTGCGTGGCGGTGCGGCGTACAATCAAAGCCCCTATGATAGAGAAGAAGATGAATTTGGTGCTGATTATGGTAAATTAACCCTTGGTTTAGGTGCCGGTTTGCGCGTAGAGCCAGCAAATTTGACTTTCGATCTTGGGTTGAACCGAATTACCACAGGAGAATTTAATTCTGCGTATTTGGTGAATAACACACCCAACTCAATCATAAATGATGAAGAGACGTTCTTGATTCGCTTGAATGTAAGTAAACGATTTAATCAGTAAGCATGAGGTTCTGTTGATCTTTGAATCTATTGCAGACTCTTGCTCAAAATGACAATACCCTTGCTTTCATCTAGAAGAAGGAACGTCGTAAGTTAGTTCGCAGAAAGACATATAAAATACCCTCTTTTCAGAGGGCAAGAAAAAACTCCCGCCTTGGCGGGAGTTTTTTTTTGGGGGTAGTTGTGCAGAACACAGACTTGATACCTAAAATCCTTTTAAAAAATAGTTAATTTTCAGTTTGACCTGGAGTAATACGCGCGTTTACAATGAATTCAGCATCAGTATAATCGCTGAAATTTTCTAGAGATTTTTCCACTTCTTTGGCCCAAGCTTTTTGCTTTTTCTGGTTGCCTCCGTATTGCGTTTCAAAATCATATAATGCCTGATAGTCGTTTCTTTCAGCAACAATGCGGTTATATACTCTGATGTATTCTTCGGCATAGTTGTTTGAATACGTGTAGTCTTGCAATGCTTTTCTGAGTTTTCGAGAGAACAACTCAGCAATATCAAATCTAATTTGCTCTTGTTTTAACAAAAAATCAGGTCCGTTTTTTTCAATTGCCCAAGAGTCTCTTGGTGAGAATACGGTTTCAACCACAAACTTGAGTTCTACATTACCACCTTTTTGCATAGAAGTCATTTCTACAGTTGGCTTCGCAGAGGTTAATGCATTCATTGGCATGTCAGGATCTACGAATGGTGGGTCTCCGTAATTGTCCCAAGTTAATTCTGTGTCTTCAGTCCACATAATTGCATCTTCTTGTGCATGGAGTAGCGAGCTACAAAATAAAAAGCTAAGTACAAGTAATAAGTTATTCATGGTTCAAAGATAGATTGTTGAAAGCAGATTCGCCAGATTGATTTGTAAACAGAACGTATAAATACGTCGTAAAGTACACAGTTATTTTAGTTGTGTGGTTTGTGTTATTGCAAGGTGAATTCGACTTCAAAAGTAAGCTGTGTGTATTTTGAGAATGATGCTAAGTCTTCACGTATTTTTTGATTCCATTCTATTTGTTTTTCTTCAATCTTTGAATGGTTTGTCTCAAGATCATACTGCGCTTGGTATGCATCTCGCTCTGCAGTTAGTTGATAATACACGTTGGTGTATTCGTTGAGAAAATTCGCAGTGTACTGGTATTCTTGCAATGCCTTTCTTAGTTTCCTTGAAAAGAGTTCTTCAACATCAAAATGCAACTGCTCGTGAGGGAGCAAAATGCTTCTCACCCTTGCATCATCTACCACCCAAGATTCGTTAGGGGAGAATGTTGTTGTTACCTCAAATTGTAAGGTAATCGTTTGGCCTTGTTTCTTATAGCCTGATTGTAATTGTGGGCCAGATGAAGTCATTGCTTTCATCGGCATATTGGGTGGCACCACGCCTCGAAAGTCTGCCCATGTTAGCGCTTCGTGCTCGTGCCACAACAACAAATTTTCTTGTGAGAATAATGATGATGCACTCAGCATAAAGAATACGAAAAGAAAATGCTTCATAGCAATGTTTATACAAGAAGTGAGCCAGTCAATATTCAGCGATTACCTCTTCTACCTTTGCTCGAGCGATTATTTCTACTGTTTTTACGATGATTGCCTCCTTTGCCTCCTTGTCTGCTACGGTCGCCCCTCGATTGCGGCCCTCTGCTTCGATTATTGCGTTTACTTCCTTGCGTGCGTTCCGGCTTTCTGTCTGCTTTAGAAAGTACTTTTTCGCCATCAAACTCTAGGCCGCCAAATGCATCTTCGAGTCGCTGCGCTTCATTGGCATCAACTTCAAAATAGGTGGAGTTGGTTTTTACAATAATGTCGCCAATCGCAATATCACTGCTATCAGTCTGCTCGTTAATTAAAGCGATTAAACGCTTTGGGTTCATGCGGTGTTTGTTACCGCTATTTATTGTGTAGCCAGCCCAATTGTCTGGTTTGCGGCGGTTTCTTTTCCCATCGTCAATGTCACCACCTCTGCCTTTGCTATGTTTCGCATTCAAGTCTGGCGCATTCTCATAGGTGTTTAAAAAGCGACTAATTTCAATAGAAAGCAGGCGATTTATGATGATATCACTGCTTAAATCACCAATCTCTTCTTCAATCATTGGCCAATATTGAGCAATGAGGTCACGATCTTGTTGGTGATCTTTTATTTGTTTGATGAAATGAAGAATTTGAGCTTCACAAATTTCTTCGCCACTTGGTATTTGCTTTTGAATGAACTCCTTGCCAACCATTTTCTCTATGGTCTGTAGTCTTCTACCTTCTCGACTGTGAATGATACAAATGGCAATTCCTTTTTTACCGGCACGGCCTGTTCTTCCACTTCTGTGCACATACACTTCAGGATCATCAGGTAATTGATAGTTAATTACGTGCGTAAGGTCATCTACATCAATACCACGAGCAGCAACATCTGTAGCAACGAGTAATTGTAGCGTACGGCTTTTAAAATTCCGCATCACATAATCACGTTGATTTTGGTTAAGGTCACCGTGAATCGCATCGGCATTGTAACCCATTTGCATTAAACGGTCGGCCACTTCTTGCGTTTCTCGCCTGGTACGGCAAAAAATAATGCCATACATCTGTGGGTTGGCATCAACCAATCTCTGTAAGGTTGCGTAGCGGTTCTTTGATTGAGTTACATAATAATGGTGTTCAATATCGCTTGCGCCAATATTTTGCTTTGCAACTTGAATGCTATGCGGATCATTCATGAATTTCTTCACCATGCCACGCATGCTTTTCGGCATTGTCGCTGAAAACAGAAGGTTTTGCTTGTCTTTAGGTGTGCCAGCAAGAATAGCCTCAAGGTCATCTTGAAATCCCATGCTGAGCATTTCGTCAGC
>ENA-ORXM01001492-ORXM01001492.1-marine-metagenome-genome-assembly--contig:-NODE-1492-length-32626-cov-10.570770_pt1 | contig 32626 bp, 19 predicted proteins | sample MGYA00237867_ERZ511480 | MGnify/ENA primary metagenome ERZ511480 (study PRJEB26309, sample SAMN06266103) | marine metagenome | isolation source: Algal blade | place: United Kingdom:Sidmouth, United... | reverse complement strand
CTAAGACTTTTTATTAGAAGACGAATATAATTTCTTTTTGTTACAAGCTAAACTGTTAATACGCTTGCAGCTAACGGATCATGCATATCCAGAGTGCCGACGAAGGAGGCATTCTGTGATCATGCGGTGTTAGCTTCCGTGTTTCATTCGTTCAATAGATTGTATGTATAGTATTGTGGATTCATTAGGTTGTAAAACCCATTTTCGCTCGAATGCTTCCAATAGGGCATTCCTCTTGTTTTAGTCCATTCTAAGATATTAGTTAATCGTTTATTATTGTAGAATTCAATTTTTGTGATGAATGGAAAACTATTTTGTCCAGTAGGTGCATTCTGTGTTTGACTATAGAAAAGAGATTTGAATTTTATTCCGTCTACATGAAAAAGCATATCCCAGAATTCTGCTGTTTCATTTTTGAAAGGCAATTCAGGTTGATTAAAAGTTTGATGTTCTACTATTCTTCCATCTTCATTATCGTAGTGAAAACTATTTCCTGTATAAATTCCTTTTAAGTAGATGTCAATGCCATGTTCTTTTTTATGTCTTTCTATGTATTGTATTCCGTGTCCAAATATTTCATTGGCTCGAGTATACAATTTTTCAGTTTCACCAAACATTGAAATTTTAGTGAATTGATATTGAGCTTTTTCCATAAAGCCCCAAAATAGTTTATTTGTTTTAGTTAGATATCTTAATGTGTCACTACTGCCTCCTTCGTCTGCATTTATTATCCATAAATCGTAGTCTTCAAGATTGAATATTGAATCTATCATAGTTGGATATCTCTTTGCTGTAAATTTGAATTCAAAACATGAATCATCTGCATTTGAGTAATAGATGTTTTCGTGAATATTGTTTTCAATCTTTAATTCTTCAAGTTTAGATATCATTTTTCTCTTTTCAATGTTTCCATTGACTTGGTAAACTCTTATATAACATCTTTGATAATTTGCCATTTTTTATTTCATCATGGAAGCTAACGAATAATGATATGCAGAGTCTTCGTTCATACTCCACCACTAAAGTTAAGAAAAGACTCTGAGGTCTAAGAATTCGCGTTTATATTTGACCGAAGGGCAAATGTGGACGAGGATTCTGTCATCATCTATTGTTATATGGCGGTTCTCCTTTTTGTTCTTTATCATATTCATATTTGGCTCTGCTCCAGACTTCTATACGTGGGTCTAATTCATTTAAATTTAAATCAAATTCATCTATGAAATACAGGTTTTCTATTGCTTCATTTAATTCTTTTGGAGGTTTGCCAAATATTTTATTTGCGTATTCAATTATCGCCTCACTTGTCCATCCCATCATTGATTTCTCATCAATTATTGAGGGTTGATAGTAACTGTCGCAGCAATAAATAATTTTATCAGCATTGAATAGTTTTGCAACTTCTCTAATGAATTCAAAAACGTATTTTGACGAGTTTGGGTTTCTTAGATTTCCATATTTATGTTCAGGGAAAAGTTTTATTGAAATTGTATTTTCGTATATGTATAACCAACCGAAATATGTTGCAATATTAGTATCGTAACACATCCCATATTGATCCTCAACTGATGTGTCTTCTTTCAAATGATTCCATATTCTTTGCAAATTGAATTCATTCATTATTCTATCTTCTTGTTGGTTCCAATTTGACTTTTTTTGAAAGTTGTTAGGGTTATGATCAATATCTTTTTGATGTTTTGATTTATATAATTCTCTTATATTTTGACTTTCATCTAATAGTCTTGGAATGCTCAATATCTCTTTTTTAGAATACTTATTCTCAATTATTGCTACAAAGTCCATTCCCATAGTTCTGATTTTATTTTACTGCCATATAACACAAAGGAATGTATGTGGATTTTTTAATACACATACATTCCAGTTGGACCCTACATGGGGTATCGCTTTGCATTCAATTAGACGTCAAGTTATGAATATTCTCTAAGAGAATTGAAAGATCCATTCGGAAACCAGAATATTGAGATTGGGATGAGTAACTGCATTGCCATTATTGAGCCGATAAGGCCAATTTAGGCTATTTTCCCTTTGGTATGTGCATAGAAATATTTGTATAGCGATGGCTATTATCATGCAGTTAAGAGATTTATATGAGGATTTGATTTGGGAGGACTTCTAAAGTTTGGTAATATAATAAAGTTAAATATCCAATCTTTATCTTTCGGTATGTCTTTGATCTCAAACTTTAAACTCTTACATTTTTCGCAACTGTATTGCGCTACTTTCAGTAGCTGCATTAGCAATGAAAACAGACTTGGAACACTGTCTTTGTTTTTGATTAATTTCTGGTCTATCTTATCTGCGTACTTTTTATATGTCGACGATGCATGCAAGCCATAGTATCTCGACTTCTGAAAATATGGCGGTAAGATATGCTGTAGAAACTGATCTATTGCCACAAGAGGATCTATCGTTTTTATCGCTAAAGGAGCAGCTTGATTATCTTTCTGTTTACGATATTCTTTGTAGATAATATTGACTTGCTGCTGGTCGGCAAGATACTCAAATCGTCCTTTGGATATCGCAATCCTATTGATATAGCGTGCCAGATAATTCTCTAATACTTTCAAGTCCATTGTAGGATATGTATTTCGTACATTCCACCTCTTATTCTCTACTGTCGTGATAAGTTCTTCTATATCTACTTTTGTAGTAAGTGTTCCTTTCTTTATTTCTCTGCGTAGCATTTTGAGAAATACTTCTCTAAAGGTTTTGCAGATAGCTCTATATCCAGCTATCTTCTTATCACGCTTAGGCCATTTCCATTGACCATTCTTGTCTACACCTCCAAAGGTGATCAGACAATGTGTATGAAGATGATACTTCATGTCTGAGCCAAAAGTATGCAGTACCGATACCATTCCTGGTAGAGCTCCAAGGTTTTCTTCTTTGGCACATAGGTCTTTGATGCACTTGTAGGAAGCTCTCATAAGCTCACCCACCCGCTTTGCGGTTCCTTCCTTTCGATGTTATGTATGGACATCGACTGTGCAGTAGCACAGTGCAGTCAGTCATGTACATAATCTTAGGGTTAGATTTGCACAGGCCATTGAGCTCATGTGGGATCGTGAATACGGTATGGACATATGGCACTTTAAGCAACTTGCTACTTAACTTTCTTTGCCACTTTTGCCGCTTATGATACTGACATAACGGACACTGTGTGTGACCACATGATAGGTAGATGACTCTCTTGTGACAACAAGACTGGCAAGATATCACGTGAGCTCCCATGGCTGGTGTTTTGCACAAGCGTATGGCTCTTACAAGTTTTATTTTGTGGTTGTCAGGCTTGTAGATTCTGATGTACTCTTCTCCGTAGTCTCGGAACAGGTCACCGATGGATTTATCCAACGCAGGTCGCTGATCAGCTCTGCTATCGGATGGTTTATCGATCTGACTGCAACCACAGATCTATCTTCCAAGAAAAATGTGCTGAATCTTAGGGTAAATCTGTGAAGGGTTTGTTCAACGAAGTGGCGATATGCAGAGTACACGTCAAACCACTGAATCTAAGATAACGAACTGACGTCTAAGAATCGCGTTTTGAGTTGACCGAAGGAAAAACTCAAGACGTGTATTCTGTCATTATCGCATGTTATCTGCTGGCTTTCCTCTTGCACATTATGCCGCAACTTACTAAAGTAGTGTCTTCCATTTTATCTTATATCTGGATATTTGTCGGGCAATTCTAATTTTTCAATCCTCGATTTTATACCACCTAAGTTTCTCTTAAATCTATCAGATAGGTCTTGATTAGTTTTACCTTGGCAGTAAAGCATTTCCAATTCAGTATCATCTTGTTTTGACCAAGGTTCATATGCGTTTTCGAATTTGGTCTTAAGTCTATCTTTATGAGATAGCTTTTCTAAGCTTTCCTCTTGTTTGAAAAACTTAAGAAGTGAAGAATTGAAGTGTTTTGCAAATAATTCAATGTCCTCCTCGAATATTAGCATTTTGTATCTCTCATAAGTATCATCAACTTTTTTGCTTTCAGTGATTGACAAATATCGTTTGTTTGCAGATGTTTCCTTAATATCAAAAAAGTATGTTCTCTTACCTGCTTTGAAGGATTCAGAGAATATTGATTCGTTTTTCATGTTTTAGTTTTTAGCTGGCAGATAACGGTTCTGTGATAAACTGAGTGGTGACGATAGGAGCCATTCAATTTTATCGCATGTTGTGCCTCGTTTTTATTTTCTATAATGGAATTCACATGTTAGTATTTCAATTCTTTGGGCTTCGTTTTTAGCACCTACAATTCGATATACCATTCTATGTTCAGAAGTTATTCTTCGAGACCAATATCCTTTTAAATTTTGTCGTAATGGTTCTGGTTTTCCGATTCCCTTGAACGGATCTCTTTGAGTCGCCTTGATTAGTTCGTGAATCCGCTCAACCACCTTATCGTCTTTAATTTGCCAACCTTTGTATTGCTCCCAAGCAGTTTTCGAAAATAAGACATTCATAAGTTTGACTCCTTCATTTCCACAACTTCACCTCCCTCTAATTCTTTCAGAGCATTTTCGATTACGATTCTATTCTCTTGAGTCGAAAGCAAATAATCAGTTTCAACTATACTGCTATATTCGGATAAAGTCATTATTACAATAGCTTCTCGCTTGCCTTGACGTGGGACTAAAAGAACGTCCTTGTCATCTTCCAAGGTATCGAAGTATGTCTTCATGTTAGCTCGCAGTTCCCGCATCGTAGTAGTTGTCATATTTTTAGTTTTTTACAAATGTACACATATTTGTACACAATAGCAAGTGTGTAACAACACACTCTTGGGTTTCAACAGTTTAAAACTTATAATTCGGGTATTGATTATGATACATTTACACCGCTGAGAGTTAGCTAATGAGGCACAACTCAAATATATCCACACAAGAATTAAATAAGTAATGCAAAAATCTTAGCTACATTATCCCTAATTACACATAAGGGTAACAACAGGAGTGGTAATGCGATTACTCTCATTCCCGGCTCTGTCTACCATGTAGATGTCAAAGGATAGGTCATTAGTAGGAAATTCATCTGTGGCGGTGCATGGTGGGGTTAGGTCTGGGAAAATACAGCAAGTAGTAAATAACTTAAGACGCACTTCGCCTTTGATACCATTATTAACACCCTGAAGTGGTACAAAAGGAGACTTAAACCCGTCATAGAGATTGCCTGTTCTATTGTCAATAATGAAAATATCTTGTCCGGGCTCACTGGACGCTATACCTATATCACCATCACCATCGGTAAAGCTAAACATAAGAATTACAGAATCCCTTTCAAAAAAATCTTGATCCATTATCGTCTTACTCAATGATATAAACTCTAATTCAGGAGTATCGGAAAAATCTGGTGCATTGACACAGGCACTTAACCAGGCTAGCATGGCTATGATGGCAAGTACAAAATATATTCTAAGCTGTGTTATTTTCATTTTCAGATTCAATATAGATATAACGCCTTAGATTTACAATTCGTCTGACTTATAAAATAAAATTCTACACTTTAAGGACATTTTTATAAATTCAGCTCCTTCATAATGCTTGTATTTTTCTCTTACCTTTACGCTTACTAAACAAGAGATTATCGAATCCTATACGACTATAAAACAAGATATATTGGGTTTGTTCGCGGACCCTACTGGATATGATCGAGTAGCTATAGATGTATTCAGATATCAGTATGAGCATAATAGATTGTATAGGCAATATGTAGATACAATAGATAGAGAAGAGGTGAGATCTGTTGATGAAATACCGTTTTTACCTATTTCTTTTTTTAAGAATTTTACCATTAAGTCTGGTGAATGGAGCAGCGAGAAAGTGTTCAAAAGTTCTGGGACTACAGCTTCTATTCAGAGCTCTCATCATGTAAGAAGTCTGGAATGGTATAATAAGATAGCGTACCTAAGTTTTGCTCACTTAGTCTCTGAGTTGCATAATGTATGTGTATTAGCTCTACTCCCATCTTACCTAGAGAGAGATGATGCATCGCTGGTCTATATGGTACAGGAATTCATCCACAAAAGTACGCATAAAGAAAGTGGATTTTTTCTCGACAACATGGCAAGTCTGAGTAAACAATTACAAGAGAATCAGAGCAATAAAGTACCTACTTTATTGATAGGTGTGAGCTTTGCATTGTTAGAATTAGCAGAAAAATATCCTCAAGATCTAAGTAACATAATGGTCATGGAAACAGGGGGGATGAAGGGGCGAGCAAAAGAACTTTTGAGAATAGAATTACATGATTTTTTGAAAAAAGCGTTTAAGCTCTCAAGTGTCTATTCTGAATATGGAATGACGGAACTCACATCTCAGGCCTATATGACAGGCAATCATTTTCTTCCTGCGCCCACTATGCGAGCATACACAACGGATATATATGATCCATTTTCAAAGCTTGCATATGCTAAGCAAGGGGTACTGAATATTATCGATCTCGCTAATGTGGACACTTGTTCATTTATACAAACTTCTGATCTTGCTAAGGTGTATGCGGACAATAGTTTTGATGTATTAGGCAGAATAGATAATGCAGATATCAGGGGTTGTAATCTTATGTATGAGTTCTAGTACATAGGTATGATGATAGAATTATTTCGCATTTTTTCTTTTCCAGTTATAGTTGATCATACGTAAGATAGACATACCTAGGTCCCTGGTACCGCTAGAAGAATTAGATAGTATAATAACAGCGGTAGCTGTCTCTGGTACGAAAGCTATGAATGTACTATGCCCATCTGTAGCACCAGTCATAGCATAGATGTCATGGGCTTTCTTTTGGTTGATAATCTGCCATCCATAGCCTGTGTAGAACTGGTCGTTATATATACTTTCCACTTTCTTGCTCAGCTGGATTTTTATTGGATCTTTTAGAGGCCATTCCTTATTGTAAAATAAATGTTCAAAGAACTTAGAGAGATCCTCGGAGGAAGTTTTCATGCCTTCAGAACCGCTGAAAGCGCTATAACTCCATGGCTTAGATTTGTATCCCTTTTTATTATACCCCTGGGTAATATCTTTTGTGGTGGAAGCGATAAAGGATTGCTCCATAAGACTAGGTCTAAAAATAGCCTCCTCTAATATTTGGCCAAAATTTTTCTGGTAGATCTGCTCTAAGATGACCTCTAGTAGAGCATAGTTGATATGGCTGTAAGAAGATTTTTCCTCTAACTTAAGATCACTTAATTTAGAATAATAGCGGAGTAAATCTTCCTTAGTATAATATTTGTATGGATTGTTGGTTTCTTTTTCCTTAAGTCCAAAATTACTTGGACGCTTTGGAAAAGGGTAGCGATGCAAAAGTAAGTCCTCTACAGAAAGGTCAGCAAGTGAAGGGTTTTGGTATGCTGATGGAAGAAAGCTGTTTACCTTGTCGGTTAGTAGAAATTTCCCTTTTTCTACTGCATCGATTACGGTCAATGCTGTAAATGGCTTTGTGCAAGAGCCGATTTCGAATATATCTTTTGCAGATAAACTATCTGCGGTTTCCTTATTTACAGAGCCATAAGGAAAGTAAGAAGTTGTATTTCCTTCCACTACAGTTATGATAAATCCAGGCGTAAGTTCCTTGTCAAAATAACTATTATAAGAAATGATTTTCAGAATCTCTTTTTCTAGACCCTCATGCTGATGCTGAGCAATAGTATACCCACTAAATAATAGGCAAAAGAAAAGGCAAAACCATTTTTTTTCTAGATACATTATTATACTAACAAAAAGAAGGCTAATAATATTTCTAAAAACTTAAATAAATTAGCTGCGAGTAGTAAAAATTCTGTTTACTTAACTTGACTAATAATAGCCCACTTGTTGTAATATCTAGTGGACATAAATTGCTGTTAATTTGTTTAGAAAATATTTTCCTCCCGTTTAGATCATAGATATCTATCTGTTCTATATCTAGATCTGCTGACCAGACTAGCTGATCATTTGTAGTCCATAGCTTCGTTTCTTTGATATGGATATCTTCTGTTGCAACCTGAGTACATTCTATTCCAGGTAACGAAAGACTATTTTGACATCCTTGTTCATCATCTGTAAGTACTATACTATAATTCACCATGGAATCCGTAAGAAATGGACCGAGCGTAATAGGCAGATCTTCATAAGAAAACAGACCTAGTTCTGTATCATCATTACTTACGCTGAAAGATTCTCCGTTCCCATAATCAAAACTTATATTGACATAAAACTCATCTGCATCACAGTCTATATAGTCATAGGATATATCATCGAAAAAGCACCCCTTATCTATTTCTGAAAGCATAATCACACCTTCTTCACAACAGTCAGGATTATCATCTTCACATACTTTTACAAATACAAAACCGTCCGACTGATCGTACTCACTTACAAGAGTAGTAAGCGGTAACTCATCGTAGGCGTGAAAGGAAAGTTGCTCATCATCTATAAAAAGATCAAAACCTACGCTATCTACTAAGCTGTAATCAAAGTCTATAGTAAAAATCAAATTGTCATTAAAGCATCCTATTTCTGTAAAGGCTAGATTAAATAACTTACAAGCAGGCTGAACACAGCAAACTGGATCTGTAAATTCGAAATCCATAAGACAATTTTGGTTTTCTATATCTAGCACAACAAACTCAAAGATGGTCTCGCAATCTCCATTAATAGGTCCTATCTCGTAAGTACTTTCTCCGTAATTAAAAGTTCCATAATTATTTCCATTGCCGACAACCGTAAATCCTGAAGCACCAGGGTCCTTGACATCAAAAGAAAGTATGCCAAAAAAGTTACCATCATCATCGCAGGGGCTTGGTTCTACAAATAGATTTGTTATTTCACACACAGGGGTCGCAACACAATCAAACGCCTCTAATTCTAGCTCATTGCAACAGTCACTTATACCCTTTAGGCAGACTTCTATAAGATAAGGATCACTGAAATTCCACAGAAAATTAATATCCAAAGGGTAATCTAAAAATAATACTTCTGTTATCAATTCGCCTTCTACGAATATCTCTGTAGCGGTGCCAGGTAGTATTTCATATTCCAAATCGATACTAGCTGTTACCATCCCCATATTACAGGATATATCTGAGAGGATGATCTCATACTCGTCATTGCAAATATCAGGATCGCAGCAAACCGGTGTGGACAATGAGGTAGTCATCGTACACTCAGGAATATCTAGATCTGTAAGTGTGAAATCATATATGGTTGTACAATCAGCAAGCAGTGGGCCTAAGGTGTAGAAAGCTTGTCCGTAAGGTATTTGTTCTAGAAATTCTCCATTGACTTCCACCAATACACCAACACCACCAGAATCTTCTACATCAAAACTGAGGTCTATCAAGAACAGACTATCAGCACCGCAGTTGTGAGGTATAAAATTTACATTACTAAAATTACAATTACTTGGTGGCTCACAAGAATCTACAACGCCTAGATCACCGACACCAAAGCAAAACACGTCATCTCCTTCATCAAATATCGCAAACTGGTAATCTGTCGTATCCATAGGGAAAGGCCCTATAACGACAGGTAAATCACTGTAGGAAAATATACCATACGTCGTATTGTTCCCACCTAAGGTAAAACTATCGGATACATTAAGTGCGTCAAAATCAATGGCAACTGAAAACATACTATTCTCTTCACTACAGTCTATAAGATCAGTGGAAACATTATCGATAAAACATGCACAAGGAGAGAATATGGTCATGGTATCACAACAGATACTATTTCCTCTATCGCAGACCACTATTTCCTGTAATGTCGTTCCATCCCAGGGAACAGGCACTGAACCTGGAATCATAGAGTAGGGGTGATTACCTTCTTTTTCTCCGTTGAGAAATAATTCGAATTCGCCTCCTAGCTCGCCCTCTATCTGAAAATCTAGAAACAGTAGATAACTGGACTCACCAGTACAAAGCAATGGATCTGGTTCGAAATCAGAAATAATACATTCATCAGAACAGCAAACTGTACCGAGTACATGTACTTCTGAGCAAATAGGATCGTCGACATCTCTTATAATGTATTCCCACGGTGTAGCACAGTTAGCAGGAAAAGGGCCTAAGGTTATCGGTAATTCTGCATACTGAAAGGTGCCATGAAAAATACTGTTCCCTAGTAGCGTGAATCCATTTTCTCCGACCTCTGTAAAATCAAAATTAATATCTACGTAGAAGGAGTCTGTCAATCCGCAACCGTAGATCGTTGAGTTCACATTGTTTATTTCACACTGTGCATTTCCCTGACTTAGAAATAGCATAATCATTAGGAGTCCACTTACTATCTTTCTCATACGATATTGGCTAAATAAATAGTTAATTATATTCAAAGTGTGTGATTGAACGGGGCGGCAAAGCTACAAACTAAAATGGTTTTCTTAGAATTTTATTTTTACAATTTATACACAGATTATACAATTTTAAGATTGCCGCTATAATCCCTGTTTATGCAATAAATAAACTGAAGAGCAATGTTATATAGTGTTTTCTAGGAAGGAGTAGCCAGACAAAACTCTACCATTTCTTATATTTTTGATTTATATCTTATTATCTTAGTGTCATAGAAAGACTTTCCCGAAAATCGACCAAATATTGTCCTGTTATTGAATATCAAAAGTCTGAAAATCAATTTGTTATAATTGATTCTAAGTAAATGCTTAGAGATCAGCGATGTGAATCATTAACTTAATTTAAATTAAGATGAAAATAATTCTAATTCTCTTTTTTGCGCTATGTAGTCATCTAGAGATGTCTGCTGCCTTGCATTGTCCATCTGATATTACGATAAGCTGCGCAATGGATCCAGATAATACGAATATGACAGGAGTACCTTCATACTTCGGTCCTTACTCGAGTATAGCGCCTAGTTACATAGATTGGGTAGATGATGGTGGCTGTAATACGGGGCTGATAACTAGGACATGGTTCATAGATATAAATTATAACAATAAGGTAGACACAGGAGAACCAGCTTGTGAGCAATTTATTACCATTACAGACGTCTCAGGTGATATCGTTATTGTATTTCCTGATAATGTAAATTTAGAATGTGGAGACGATGATATCCCTTTTACAGCACCGCACTGGTCTTCTAGTCCTTGCGATATGTTGGCTTATAGTTATGAGGATCACGACCTTATCGTTGGAGATGGAGCCTGTGCTAAAATAATACGAGAATTTACGGTGATTAACTGGTGTGATTATGACTTGGCTACAGGAGAAGGGGTTTGGAAGCATGATCAGCTGATATATTTCTTGGATAATGAAAAACCAGTACTAGAAAATTGTGAAGATTCAGCATTATCAACCAATGATTGTTTTGGAACCTTTACAATATCTAATAGTGCCACAGATACAGGTTTCTGCCTATCAGAAAGTCTGAGATGGGAAGTACATATAGACTTATGGGGTGACGGTTCTGATGACTATGTATATGGATATACGCAGAGTGGAGCCTTTAACTTAGATGCTACCTCTAACGGAGAAGACGTAAATATCACATTACCAGTGCAAGTAAGAAAAGGACATCACAAGGTAAAGTGGAAAGTAAGTGATGGTTGCGGCAATGTTACTTCATGTCATACTATAGTCCATATGCGAGATACGAAACCACCCACACCATTTTGTCATGTCCTAGCATCTAGTGTACTGATGAATCCTTCTGGATTCCTAGAGGTAGCGGCGAGTGATTTTGTAATAAAAGCAACAGACAATTGTACACCTGAAAATCAGATAAGTTACGCATTTTCAGCAGATCCTGCAGATTCTCTTAGAATGTTTACTTGTCTTGATTTTGGATTTCAGTTTCTACAAGTCTATGTAATAGATCGCTATGGTAATGCAGATTATTGCAATGTATTTTTATTAGTATTTGATAACTCAGGAGCCTGTAATGCTAGGGCTGAGTTCGAAGGGCGGATTACAGATGTCAATGGGCAGGGTATAGAAGGAGCAGTGCTAGATTTCATGAAAGATGAAGATTATCTAGCTTCTACTAGTTCTACGGAGACAGGAAAATATGCATTCCACGATCTGGAATTTAGAGAAAACATGTACCTGAATACACAAGTTTCTGACTATAACAAAAATGAGATAACTGTTGCTGATATGCTCATGATGAAGCGACGAATTTTGGGTGAAATAGATTTCGATCCGATCCAACAAGTGCTGGGAGATCTAGATAGCGACGGCAAAGTAGGTATCTATGATCTGCTGGCAATGAGAGATCTTATTTTACAAAGTGATATTCCAGTAGAATATCTCCCCGGTATGTGGTCAGAAGCTGACTCTAATTATCTTTTTCAGCAGGAATTTCCTATAGAGCAACTAGTAGGACTCGAAGAAATAATAGGCTTTAGAAAAGGCGATATATCTAGTGATTATGTCAATCCTTGGAGAACTTCTCTCAACATTAAGCCTAGAAATCAGATACAGATAGATTATAAGGTAGAAAATGGAAAAGCAAGTTTTTATGCAACGGAAGATCTAGATATATTCGGTATACAATGCAGCATGGAAGGCGCTCTAAATCAGATAGAGGCAGGTATACTAAGCTTCTCTGATAAGAACGTTTTTGCACGGGAGGCTAGTACGACAATATTTTGGTACGATGAGGATGGTGTAAAAGTACAGAAAGATGAGATTTTATTTTCGATAGATGTCAATGATACAGATGTCAACCTAGCTAAAAATATAGCAGCGAGAATAGTAACGGATAGTAATCTGACAGAGCAAGAATTTGTGCTAACAAATAGGACAGAAATAGCTGTCTCAGAGCTTAATGTCAAATATTTTGACCATATACTGCAAACATTCGCACCAGATGAGAATAATTATAATATTGAAATTTTAGACCTTTCTGGACGTAAGATGTATGATCTACAGAATCAGAAGGGAACAAACGAGTATGACTTAAGTGCCTTACAGTCAGGTATATATATCATACATCTATATGATGAAGATGCTCAGACAAAAGTAAGTTCTAAAATTTTTCATGATTAGCTTAAATAACTGATTTTCAATATTTAAAATATTATTGAAAATTGGTATATGTTTTGCTGCAATAATTCTATTGCAGCATATGACAAGAATTAATCATATATCTAAACAGTGGCTTATCCTTACCGGGATGATGCTGTCTGGCATATATAATATTGGCTCTGCGCAGACCATAGTGTTTGCGGGGGAGGATTCCGGTATTTGCATTGCTGATGAGTTACAACTGTCGGATCTTGCGGCAACTATTGTAGGAAGTGTCGATGATGGTATATGGCTGTCAGCAGGAGATGGTGTATTTATGCCAGATGGTACGAATAGTGGTGTCTTTTCTAGTTCTACCTCTTACAAGCCAGGACCATTAGATCTACAGTTAGGAAACTTTATTCTGACGCTGGCTTCAGATTCAGATCCCTCTTCGGGGGCTATCGTAACGGATCAGGTCCATGTAATGCTACTAGAAAATATTGCAATGTCTTGTAATAATTTTATAAATCTAAGCGTAAATTATAATTGTGAGGTAGAGATCCTACCGAATCATCTAATCAATAATCCTACTTGGCCACTGTCTATGTACGAGATACAACTTACAGAGGAGAATGGGATAGATATCGTAGGGACTATCCTTAATGGTAGTCATATAGGCCAGATGATAGGGTATACTATAGAGCATAGTTGTACAGGGATAAGTTGCTGGGGTCAGATTATGATAGATGATTTTATTGCACCGCAATTAGATTGTAGTTCTGATACAATAAGTTGTCTTCTAGAGGCAGATCCGATAAGTGTGGGATTTCCGATCAGCGATTATGATTCTTATTTGCAGCAAGATGAAGATACCTATATATTGATTGGTGGAGATAATTGTGGAAATGCTGTATTGTCTTTTTCCGATAATATAGTTTCCCAGTTATGTTCTAGTCCGTTCGAGTCCGTAATAGAAAGATCTTGGGTAGCCTCAGATTCTAAAAATAATACAGATGAATGTATACAGCAAATATACATTCTAAAACACCCTCTAGAGGATGTCTTATTTCCTGAAAACTGGGACGGTGGGATAAACCCTGTCCTAGATTGTGCGGTAATTTATCCTGAAGATGATTTGGGTAATCCATCACCAGATTATACTGGAGAACCGATCTTAGGAAATTGTACAAAGCTAAACGCTACTTACGAAGATGTGATTTTTCCCTCATGTGGAGACACAAGAAATGTTCTTAGATCTTGGCACGTACTAGATTGGTGTTCAAATGAATCTCTTGCTAAAAATCAACTTATAAAAATAAAAGATACACTAGCGCCCGAAATAATTTGTATAGAAGAATTTATCGTGAATGTAGATAATTACAATTGTAATATTTCAGATCAGTATGTAGACGTTCCTAGCATTAGTGACGATTGCTCGGAGTGGAATCTATCTTGTATTATATATGAAGGTACAGATATAGTAGATATAGAATTAAATATTACCACAGCGATTTTCTATCTACCTAATCTGACGGTAGGGCAATACACGATAGAGTGGAAAGCTGTAGACTTATGTGATAATATAAGTCTTTGTACCTCTGATCTTATGGTCAGAGATCTTAGTCCTCCTAACATGGTATGTAAGGAAGATTTTCAGCTTTCACTTGGACAGGATGGAACTGGACGCATATACGCTGTAGATATGGATAATGGAAGTTACGATAACTGTGGAGAACTGACTTTCGATGCGCGAAAAATGACAGATGTATGTTCTGGAAATCTTGATTATGGTTCAGCAGTAGAGTTTTGTTGTGTAGAACTGGGAGATACGATCTTAGTAGAATTACGTGCTACAGATAAGCAAGGACTTTCTAATTTTTGTATGGTTATGGTTACGTTGGATGATAAGCTGCCACCTAATCTCAATTGTCCCAGCGATCTTACCATAAGTTGTCAATTATTTAATAGTACATATGACTACAATGATTTTGGAAGTGTGGCGACCCATATCGATTCTATACAATCCATTATTCTGTATGATGATTTTAATAATGGAATAGCAGGAGGGGATGGATATGTCTATGATAACTGCGGATATACTATAAGTGATAGTACTTACTTAGATGTCAATTGTGATGAAGGAACCCTGTATCGTTATTTTACAGCTGTTGATTCTTTTGGGAATAGTAATAGCTGTCATCAGACGATTACAATACTTAACGGTGATACGTTTCAGTATGAAGATATTACCTGGCCAGAAGATTACGAAAATATAGGTTGCGATACGACACAGACTGATCCTTCACTTACAGGAGAACCGTTTCTTGTAGGAGGGTCTTGTGCTCTGGTTTCAGCAAGTCATAGTGATGAAGTTTTCTTCTTTACACCAGAAGCATGTCTAAAGGTGATCAGGAGCTGGACTGTAGTAGACTGGTGTCAATTCGAAGATGATCAGAATTCCGGAATATGGCATTATGAACAAATAATAAAATTACAAAATGATGTCGATCCAGAGTTTGTAGACCATTGTCAGGATCTAGACCTATGTATAAGCTCATCTAGTTGTGGACAGATATTTAATTTTACAATAGCGGGAACAGACGATTGTACGATGACAGAAAACCTGGTGTACTCTTACAAGCTAGATGTGGGCGGAGATGGAACTTATGATAAGACAGGCAACACAGATAATTTTGATCAGTATTTGTTTCCAGGATATTCTATCATCCACTGGTCGGTGGAGGATAAGTGCGGTAATATTGCTTTCTGTGAGCAGAATATAGAAGTGAAAGATTGTAAGGCACCGACACCTTATTGCAAAGGTTCTATAACTTCGGTAATTTCTCAAGATGAGTATGCTGAGATATGGGCTTCAGATTTTGAGCTAAACACTACCGACAACTGTTCGGATTACGAAAATATAAGTATTTCTTTTGACCCAGATGAGCAGGTAGATTTTTTAGAATTTTCTTGTGTTGATATTCCTAATGGGGTGGCAGAGATTATAGATTTACAAGTATGGTATACAGATGAGGCGGGTAACAAAGATTTCTGTAGCGTGGAATTTGTGCTACAAGATAATGGGAATCATTGTGAAGATGGTGTTTTTGCGGCTGTGTTAAGTGGCACGATATTGAATTCTAATCTAGAGGAAACAGCTAATGTAAATCTGCAGTTGGACGCAGTAATACCTGAATATTCAGAAAATGTATTAATAGAAACTTCATCCTTTTCTGTTCCTTCTCTTGTAGAGAATTTAGCTTATGACTTACGGTTTGCTAAGAGTGATACGTATCTAAAAGGTGTATCTACCCTTGACATATTATTAATTCAGAATCATATACTAGGAACGATACCTTTCACGTCAGACTATAATCTTTTAGCCGCTGATGTAAATGGGTCTAATTCTGTAACAGGCGTAGATCTGGTAACTATTAGAAAATTAATACTCGGTAAGCTTGATAGTTTTCCTAATGTATACGAGCCGTGGAGATATGTGGAACGTGTAGATAGTATAGCAGCATATGATCCTTGGCTACTCCCATATGAACATTCGCTTAGAGCTGCGACATCTATAGATACTTTACACCTTGTAGCTATTAAGCAAGGAGATGTAAATGGATCTGCTTCTATAACGACGGATAATGAGCTAGAGCTCAGATCTAGAAGTAGTCAAGTCAACTTTCAGTTTGCTGAGGCAAGTAAACGTTTAGATCTATACTTTGAAGAAGAACAAGATATATTGGGCTTGCAATTGTGTTTTGAAGTAGGAGATCAGGTCAACAGCGTCCAGAGCAAGTTGCCATTTTTTGATGAGGACAATTATTCTATCAGAGAAGGTATTCTTCGGATCAGCTGGAATAACATAAAAGAAATTTCTTGGCCAACGGAAAAACCATTCCTAACTATAGGAACAGATCAGATAGAAGAATTTCAGATATCTGATAAAATTGATAATGCTTATTATACACATGATAAAGTAGCAAATATCATATTTAACAATATAAAAACTTATCAGGAGAAAGACTTCAGTACCTCTGAGGAAATATATATCGTTTCACAAGATAATAATCAAATATTATTTGACATACAAGACATAGAAGAGCAAGATATTACGGTGAGTTTATTTGCTATCGACGGCAAAGTTCTTAGTCATAAACGCATACAAAATTACTCTAATAATCATACCTTATCGCTCGATATAAACGGTATTTCTTATACAGGAATAGCAGTACTACAAGTACAAGGAAACGCTTTTCAGCTAAGTAGTAAAATTCCGCTTTTCTCTAATTAAATTCAGCCTAGGCTTTTTTTAAGATTATTTTACTGAAATATCGTAAAATAAATAAATCCGCTCAGAATCCGCTAAGATATGGATTCACAATTCTTTATAAATTACTATTTTTTATCATATAAAAACACATTAAACTTATAGATAATGTGATCATCCTTTTGGAATAGATATTGGTATTTACATAAGTGTTACGAAAAAAGCTGGACAGAGATGTTTAACTTTTTACGAGCAAAAACGAATTATACATTTTAAATAAAAACCGAGATCGATGACTAAACCGTTACTTACACGATTAGGTAGAGTAATTAGTTTTTTCTGTTTCTTTATCTTACTTACACACATCACAAATGCACAAGTTGCACTCAGTGTTGAGGAATGTGGATGTTTACCAGATGAAGAATTTTTTACACAGAGACTGATTATAGATGCTGATCCAGGAGATGAGGTTGTACTTGTAAGTACCACTAACTTTTACACATCTATTACTCCTGTACCCATTAATTTTACACCCAATGTGGTGTTAGATGAATTTCCAGCTCTTTCTGGAATGTTCCCAATAGATTCCCCAGCCAATCCGGATGGGTTTCGACGTGGAGGATATAATACATCTGTCTTAGTTAGAGTCAATGGAGACTTGTTTGATTTTTCAACAAGCTCTATTTGTCGTTATACAGAAATAGAAGGAGATTCCTACCTGTGTACAAATAGTGGAGGGATTCCATACACACTTAATACAGATGTAGTCGGTGCAGTTAGCTGGACTATTACACCAGCCTTACCAGCTGATGGATCTTCCGTACCTTTTAGTGTTAATGGAAGACTTATTGACTGGGGTAGTACTACGGGTACTTACGTGCTGACCGCACAAGGTACAAGTGATTCGGGTTGTGATTTTGAAATCGATTATGATATTACTGTTGCTTCGGGTTTAAATGCTACTCAGATCGCGTGTAATAACAGTGTTCAGATTTCTTTAAATGGTCAATGTGAGTTGCAGGTAGATGCAGACATGATTATAGAAGGAAACGATCTCTTAAGCAATGATGCTTATGATATATTACTTATAGATATAGAAACAGGAGAAATTCTTAGTAATAATATGGTTACCCATGATTACTTAGATAGACCAATACAAGTTACTGTTATACAGAATTGTAGTGGTAATTCTTGTTGGGGAACTATAGTTGTAGAAGATAAGTCAGCTCCTGCATTAATGTGTCCTAATGATGTAACCCTAGAATGTGATGAGTCAGCAGATCCTCAGATATCTGGACTGCCATTGCCAATGGGGACTGATGTTATAGAAACATCGCCAGGGAATTATCTCTTACCAGATTTTGATTTCTGTGGGGATGCTACATTAACATACCTAGATGAGTTTGCGGATCATACCTTGTGTGATGGTCCATTCGGTTCTATATTTAATAGGGTATGGATTATAACGGATGATAAAGGAAATACAAGTTCTTGTTCCCAGAAAATAAGCGTGGAAAGAGCAGACCTTACATCTACAATAGAATGGCCACCGCACTTTGATGATTTGAAGCCTGGAGGGAATCCTTCTCTGGAAGCATGTGATAATTTCCCGACACTAGATTCAGGATATCCTTCTCCAGATTTTACCGGTTATCCAGAAGGTGTTTTCTGTGCTAATGTAACTGTAGAATATGTAGATATAGAACTACCTGGTTGTAGCGAAGTAACCTATAAACTGATAAGAAAATGGAAGATAAAAGATATATGCTCAGAGGAGTTACCTCTGGAGTTTGAACAATTTATAGTTGTAGATGATACACAGCCACCGGTATTTATAACCATGCCAGATGATATGACTGTATCTGCAGCATCGCATACATGTATTTCTGATATTATAGTTCCCAGTCCGCTTTTCGTAGAAGAGTGTGGAGAATGGTTCTATGAAGTAGGGTATAAGTTAGCCGATGATTCAGGAGATCCATTTACGGATTTTGTTACAGACGGCATAAGATATGACTTCGGACTAGGTCAGTATATAATAGAAGATATTCCTATCGCTAATGAGATGGTATGGATTATTTATATTCTTTCTGATCATTGTGGAAATACTTCTACTGGTAATATAGAAATAACAGTAGAGGATCATGAAGAACCTGTTCCTGTTTGTGACCTTAATACCTTCGTAGGACTTAACGAATATGGAGAAGCGCACGCAGGTGTCGAATCTTTCGATGATGGAAGTTGGGATAACTGTTCTATACATCATCTAGAAGTTATAAGAATGGATGGTGCTCCTTGTGGAGGTCCTCTAGGATGGGGACAGAAAGTTCATTTCTGTTGTGAAGATGTAGGACAAGATATAAGAGTAAGACTCAGAGTTTGGGATACTGCGGGCAATAGTAATGAGTGTATGGTCATTGTACAGGTACAAGACAACATACCACCTGTTCTAGTATCTTGCCCACCATCCAGGACGATAGATTGTGATTCGGATTTAACTAATCTTACACTATTTGGCTTCCCTGTATTTACAGACGAATGTGGTGTAACGATAACGGAGTTAGATCCTGTTATAGATAATGAGGAATGTAACTCAGGTACTACTGTACTTAGAAGGTTTGTAGCTACTGATGATGCTGGTAACGAGAGCAATTGTTCTCAGTTATTAAACTTAGAAATACTAGATCCATTTGATATTAATGATATTGATTGGCCAAACGATATAGATAATTTTGATGGATGTGTTGGCGCGGATGCCGATCCCGATAATTTGCCTGCGGGCTCTGATTACCCAGTACTGAGTAATGTAGCATGTAGCGAGGTTTTAAGTACCTATGATGATGTGGTTTTTGATTATGTGGATGGTGTATGTAAAAAGATTTTGAGAAAATGGAAGGTATGGGATGAGTGTACTAACGAAAAGTGGGAATACACACAGACTATAAGAGTAGTAAATAATTATGCACCAGAATTTTTTGCCGGTTGTGATAATTATTCTATCTCTAACCTAGACCAACAAGATTGTACGGCTGAGTTTAGTATAGTTGTGCAGGCCTTCGATGATTGTACCGCTAGTGATGATCTGAAGTGGAGATATGTAGTAGATAATAGTCCAACGCTTGTAGGAGATGAAAATTTCTTTGAAGGTGTTTTCGGAACAGGTACACACAGAATAGTATGGACGGTAGAAGATCAGTGTGGTAACACCAATACTTGTACAACTGTATTTACAATATCTGATACGAAGGCTCCGACACCCATATGTAGAGATGCTATCGTAACGGTAATTAATGAAGATGGTGGTACAGTAGAGATATGGGCGACAGACTTTATAAAAGAAGGAACAGATAATTGTACAGATCCAGAAGATCTTATCTACTCTTTCTCTGAAAACAATTTTGTACCCAACTTAGAATTTAATTGCGATGATCTGAATGGTGGTACAGTAGATACATTAGAGCTTACTATCTATGTAACAGATGAGGCTGGTAATACGGAGTTTTGTACTTCTGATCTTATACTACAAGATAATAACAACGTATGTGAAAACGCAACTAGCCAGAGAATAGATATAAAAGGTAATGTCTATACGGAAGAAGATATAATGGTGGATGGTGTAGAAGTAAGACTAAACAATTCTTCCTCTGAGACACCACTATTTAATCTTACTGATGTAGATGGTTCTTATGCATTTACAGAATTAGATATGTATAACAGCTACGGTATATCACCAGCAAGAAATGATAATCCACTGAATGGTGTTTCTACATTAGACTTAGTACTGATACAGAAACATATTCTAGGTTTACAGAAGTTAGATACGCCTTACAAGATTATAGCAGCAGATGCTAATAATTCTGAAAGTGTAACGGCAATAGATTTAGTAGAACTGAGAAAATTAATCCTAGGATTATATGATGTTCTACCGGGTAATCAGTCATGGAGATTTGTAGATAAGTCCTTCGAGTTCACTGATCCACAAATCCCCTTTCCATTTGTAGAGCAGATAGATTATGCACAGGTGGATACAGATATGACTGGGTCAGACTTTGTAGCTATAAAAATAGGAGATGTCAATTTCTCAGCACAAGCAAACAATGATCATATCATAGAAAATAGATCTAGAGAATACAGATCGATAACAATAGATGACCAGTCATTCCATACTGAAGATCTTATAGAAATACCAGTATACTTAGAAGAAGCTATGTCACTAGAGGGTATGCAGATGATGCTAGATATAGACAGTGAGTCATTAGTGATCCAATCGATAAAAGCCGGTAAGCTTAATATTAATGATGGTCATTATAATGTACTGGATGGTCAGGTAGCGATCAGTTGGAATACAAATTCTAAGGTAATGATAGGAGAGTATGAGGTACTGTTTACCATAGTAGCTCAAGCATTAACATCAAGTAATCTTGCAGGGAAAGTATATCTATCAGATGATAAACTTACACCTGAGATGTATAGCGTCTCTTCAGATGAAATCCAGACCTATTCTACACAATTACGAGTAACGAATGAGGGTAATGACATCTTTACACTTCATCAGAATATTCCTAATCCGTTTTCGCAGAAGACAAGAGTATCCTTTGTACTTCCAGAAGCTGGTGCAGCGACACTTAGTATTATGGATTATACAGGTAAGGTTTTACATGTAGTGCGAGGAACATATACACAAGGATACAATGAAGTGAGTCTAAGTACTCAGAATATTGCAGCCTCGGGGATACTGTACTACACGCTAGAAACTAAATCGCATACTGCAACAAATAAAATGATATTACTTAAGTAACGGTTTTTAAGATTGACGTGCTTATGTCGGCGACAGCCGGCATAAGCCTTCACTCAAAACTTTTACTTAAGTAATCAAAATATAATTGACTTAAACCGATACAATTTAAAATTTAAAGAAATGAAGAATACCTTACTTAAATACGCTACTAGCTGCAGAGTTATAGCTATGGTATTTGCACTGTTCATGTTCAGTCAAGGTGCGTCATCGCAGTGTGACTTTACACTAGCATGTAATGACGGTATACAGGTTTCATTGGATAATCAATGTGAGGAAGTAATAACACCAGATATGTTATTAGAGAATCCTGATTTTCCAGATAGTGAGTATGAAGTAAATTTATACTTAGCTGACGGAACACTTATACCTAATGCTATGATAACATCTAGCCATATTGGTCTCCAGATAGAGGCTAGTATAACACTATTATTTAATAATTGTAACCTTACTTGTTGGGGGTATATTATCGTAGAAGATAAGTTGCCGCCGCTACTCTCTTGTCCTGCAGATATGACAATAGATTGTGGTGAACCCACATCGACAGGGTTTCTAGGTATGGCTACTGCTACAGACTGTTCTGGCGTGACAGGCATAACAAATGCGGATTCTACAGAGGTACTTATGTGCACAGGAGATTACGAATCTATCATAAGAAGAACTTTTTCTGCTACAGATTTTTATGGAAATGTTTCTACCTGCGTACAGACGATTCATGTAATGAAGGGACTGATAGAAAATGTAGTCTTTCCTGAAGACTTCGTACAAGCTTGTGAAAGTATAGTAGGAGGTCCTAGTATGGATCCAGAAGTTACTGGCTTTCCATCACTAATAGGCTGTTCTAATATACAATACTATTTCCAAGATTATGATTTTCCATTATGTGGTGCAGGATTGAAAAAATTAAGAGAATGGCACGTACTTGACTGGTGTACTGGTGAAGATACGACCTATAGACAGACAATAAAAATAGAGGATACAGAAGGACCTATAATAGCCTGTGGTAATACTTACTATTTTATAGACTCTGATATCAATTCTTGTAGTGTAGATTATAATGTGCCTCTTCCTGTTCATGGAGCTGGTGGAACCATAGATAATCCTAGAATAATATATGACTGTAGTGAGGTAACTTATACGATAAGTTATGCCATATTACCAGATGGAATTCCTTGTGAATCAGTAGAGGATGTTCAGGCACTAGGAGAAGCTAATTTACAATTAGATTATATAGAAGTACCACCTAATGCTAATGGGGAAGTGATTATAGAAAACTTACCGGTAGGTTGTAGTTGGATAAGATATGATTTCTGGGATGCATGCGGTCATCATGACTTCTGTACCAAGGATGTTTTTGTAGTAGATGCTACGCCACCTATTGCTATATGTGAAGGATTTACAGTAGTAAGCATAGACGAGTCTGGATGGTCTTCTGTATTTGCAACGAGCATAGATGATCACAGTTGGGATGACTGTGGACAAGAACTTATATATGAAGTAAGAAGACCAGATTCTCAGTGTGATGAATTGCCTGCGCATAATCCATCGGATCTTACCTTTGATGATCAGGTACATTTCTGTTGTGAAGACGCTGGAGAATATGTAACTGTAGAACTAAGAGTAACAGATACAGAAGGAAACTTTAATATATGTCAAGCTTTCGTTCTTGTAGAAGATAAGATAGATCCTATCATATATTGTCCGGACGAAACAACAATAGGTTGTGATGAAGACTATGAAGATTTTCTAGAAGATCCTACAGCTATAGACAATTGTGGCATTAATGTTTCTGATCCAGTAATCACAGAATTTATAGATGAGTGTGGCATAGGATATGTTCTCGCTGTATATAATGTAGAGGATAATAATGGTAATGGTGGTATCTGTACACAGAGAATTAATATAACGAACAATGATCCACTGACTGAAGCACATATAATATGGCCTCCAGATTTGGATACAGATAAGTGTGATGATGACGATCTAGATCCAGAAGTATTAAATAGCTTACCGTTATTTACGAATAATTCAGGATGTTCTAACATAGGTATCTCACATGATGATCTTAAGTTTTACAATACAGAAGATGTATGTGTAAAAGTGCTTAGAAAGTGGACTATAGCAGACTGGTGTAGTACGCCAGTAAATTATTATTCACATACACAGAAAATACTAGTTTCTGATAATGATCCCCCAGAATTTATAGGATGTACACCGTCGCAATCATTTCCTCCGACAGGAGATTGTGAAGGAGAAGTATCTTTAACAATAGAGGTGACAGATGAGTGTTCTCCGGATAACCAACTAAGAGTTACCTGGGAAGTAGATTTGTTTATCGATGCAAGTATAAACGATTCTGGAACTGGAAAAACAATAAGCGATGTATATCCTACAGGAACACACAGAGCAATATTTACAGCAGAAGATAACTGTGATAATATAAGTCAGTGTTTTATGAGCTTTACAATTACAGATGATCAGGCTCCGACACCAGTATGTCTTACTGAGGTAATATGGGTGCTTAATGAAAATGGTATCGCAAATGTCTGGGCTAATGATTTTAACTTTAAAAGTTACGATGCTTGTGACGAAGATGAAGACCTAAGTTATTCATTTAACGAAGCAGGGAATCAGACCAACATGTTTTTTAACTGTGACGATCTAGAAAACGGTATAGCACAGTCTATTCCATTGCAGATGTGGGTGCATGATACAGATGGTAATCGTGATTTCTGTGAAGTAACGTTACTTCTACAAGATAATGGACTGAACGTATGTGAAGATAGTCCAGATAACATGGCTAGAGTGGAAGGTATGGTTACGAACGAATCATTAATCGGTCTACAAGATATGGAAGTAGAGTTATACAATACGGATACAGAATACAACATGATGGAAATGACTACAGAAGAAGGATCGTATGCTTTCAATGAAGTGTCTTATTATAATGAGTATTCTTTACATCCTACGAAGAATAATGATGCGAACAATGGTGTTTCTACCTTGGATCTGGTACTGATACAAAAGCATGTTTTAGGATTGCAAGCAATAGAATCTCCTTATAAGTTGATCGCTGCGGATATCAATAACTCAGATAATATTACGGGTATAGACCTAGTGGAACTGAGAAAATTAATCTTGGGAATCTATACTGAATTTCCTAACAACGAATCTTGGAAATTTATCCCTACACAGTATGAGTTTGCAGATGCAGCTATTCCTTGGGGTTATCCTACAACGATAGAAATAGACGATGTCTATGTAGATGAAATGGGAGCTGATTTTATAGGTGTAAAGATAGGAGATGTAAATGGATCAGTTTCTAATATTGTACAGTCTAATGATATAGCCGTTAGATCTGTAGAAACGGTAACTGTCAATCTAGATAATGTTGCGCTTACAGCTGGTGAAAATGTATCTATCGATATGCACATTGACATGAATAATAAGATAGAAGGCTTTCAGCTGGCATTAGATGTAGATCTTGCAATGGTTTCGCTACAAGATATCAAAGCATCTGTTCCATACTTCAGTGAAGCAAACTGGACAGTAAATGATCGTGGATTATTAATGATTAGTTGGAATAACATTACAGAAGATATTCAGAACATTAAAATCACATTAGAGGTGGAAGTGCTCCAGTCTCTGTACTTAGACGAAGCGGTACAGATGAACGATGTAGTTCCTGCGGAGATATATAATGGGGCTCTAGAGACAAGTTCTCTAGATCTTAACTATAGAGACCAAAAATATACTCAGGAAAACAAAGCGGCATTACTCCAGAATACACCAAACCCATTTTACGCAACAACAGATATCAAATTTTACATCCCTGATGACGGAAGGGTAATGATAACTATAGTTGATCTTAACGGAAGAACAGTTTACACATCAGAGAAGAAATATACTGCTGGTATGCATACCCTAAGCGTGGATAAGAACCAACTGAATAGTTCTTCAGGCGTGTATTACTATAATATGATAACAGATAATAAGAAAATAACGAAAAAAATGATTCTTATAAAATAATAGGTTTGTTTTGTTAAACAAATAGTGCTGGATGTTTTACACATTCAGCACTTTTTTTTTAGATACATCAGAGATACGGAGGGTGTGATTATAGTCTAGCACATTTGAGAGGAATCTAATGGTACGATGACTGAGTAATTAGGCTCATTTTTCTGCAATTAAAGTAATATGCCTATTATTATGCGATCAAGAAGAATGGTCTAAGAACTTGACATGTTATTATTTTTGAATGCGTAAAGTCCTTAGTTAACCGTGTTTTCATGGGTTTTTATCATGGTTTTCACCTATTTTAGGAATTTTGGAACTAATAACAAGGAAATATCCTTATATTTGTATACGATCTAGGGAAACGCGTTGTTTCCTTCGATTTTTTATATTATACATTATTATTTTTTAAACATTTATTATGAATATTTTTGTAGCAAAGTTAAACTTTGACACACAAGAGTCCGATTTACAGGACGCATTCTCACAGTACGGAGAAATAGAGTCTGTTAAGATTATTATGGACAAATTTACAGGAAGATCAAAAGGATTCGGCTTTGTCGAAATGCCTAATGATGAAGAAGCAATGAACGCAATTAACGAGTTGAACGACGCTGAAGTTGATGGAAGAACAATTGTTGTTAAGAAAGCAGAGCCAAGAGAGAACCGAAGCAACAACCGTGGAGGCGGTGGTGGTGGAGGTGGATATAATAGAAGATACTAGGATATTTTTTTTTAGTCCATAAGAGACCAGAAAGCCCTTACAGTAATGTGAGGGCTTTCTCATTTATAGGTGTTTTCTTTAGATAATTTGGAATTAGAATCTGAGATCCTTAGAAAGTTAGAACTTTCTGTAAAAGTAGATGATGCAGTATATGAAGAAGTTATGTGTAAGTAAAATTAAAAGTAAATTGTAGATCAAGATTATAAACATAATTTATATTTTGGCTTGAATTATTATCTCTAATAAAGATCAAGAGAATTTCACAATACTGAAAAACAACAGTAAATAATCAATTTAGAAATGTTAGAACATTCAACTGAAAAATACTCGGACTTGACACTTTTAATGATTGTAATGAATCCTGAAATTTACAGTGATCTTGATATTGAAGTGTACCAGTCTGAATTGAATGATAGAAATTTAAATGAGCTTGAATATAGCTTGTTAATTCAAAACTATGAACAAATAATAAACAAGTCACAAGATTTTAAAAATAGCAGAAGCAATAAAGAAAGAAATGATATTGAGCCATTGGATGATAATATTGATAAAGACATATTTCAAAAATATAATTCATCTATTTCTCCAAAATATAAATTTTCATTTTTAGTGTCAACTTGGTTAACGTTGATTATGATTGGACAATTATTCAATATCTATGATTTAAGTCAAGCAAATTTTAATCTAAGTTTTACTATTGGTGCAACACTTTTAAGTCTTACAATTATATTGACAATCATATTTATCTATTTGAGAAAGAGATGGGCTATTTATATTTTGATACTTTTATTTTTAATGATTATAGGTTTAGGTATTAAATTAAATACTTGGCATTTGATCATGAGTGGCGTCATACATATCTTTTTGACTTTAGTTTTTATGAACCATAAAGTAAATACAAAACATTATTACGAATAAATTAAAATAGTAAGTATACTGACAACAGAAAATAAGACAGCATATATGACTCCTTCGGTCGCAGAGACGCAGTTTACTATCACACGATAAAGACATTCCGAAATTTTACATCCCCAAAACGAATAGGCAAAAACAACTTTGTCCCTAAAAGATTACGTACTAAAGATGTTATTGTTTCTGATGATAATCAGAGAAAGTTAGATATTCGATAATATAGATTGGTTGATAAGAAAATGCTAAGCTTGACAAATTATGAAATACTGCTTAAAAAATCTATCCTGAAAAATGCTCCAGAAATCCTTTCTTCCTAGATGCTGCAACATCTAATTGTTTTCCATTACTCATCGTCACGATACCACCTGATCCCTTATTGTATTGTCTGACATGATCTATATTGATTAGAGTAGAACGGTGGATACGAAGGAATCCACTAGAGGATAGGTTTTCTTCATAGAATTTGAGATTTCGACAAGCCATTACTTTTTGTGATGATGCTAAGTAAAGCGTGGAAAAATTATCTGCAGCTTCTATAAAGATTACGTCTTGGGTTTGTATAACTTGGAAACCATCCATGAGTGGGATGACTATTTTTGTAAGCTGCTTTTCTTTTAGACCTTCTAGTAACTGTGCCGTGTGTTCCCATCGGATAGAGTGATCTAAGTTGTTACAAGTTTTATCTACAGCAGATATAAGTTCTTCTATGTCTACAGGTTTCAGCAGATAACTAGCATTAGATAGGTTAAAAGCCTGTATAGCATACTGGCTAAAGGCCGTAATAAATATTACCTGAAAAGGAAGCTCACTATACTGATCTAACAGATCAAAAGCATTGCCGTGAGGCATCTCTATATCTAGTAATAAGATATCTGGGTTTTGGTCATCTACGATCTTTTTAGCCTCTATGATGTTTTCTGCCGTTGCAATAATTCGTAATCTTTTGCAATATTTATTTACAAAGGCAGTTAAACTTTTTCTACTTGATGCTTCGTCATCTACAATCAGTACGGTATAGGAAGTGGCTATGGTCATAATTAGTTGGCTAGTTTTATTACGATCTGAGTACCTACATCAGATGCTTTCGGATAAGCCTCATCTATTGTTATAGAGAAGTTCTTATCGTAGAGCTCTTGGATTATAGCCATCCTAGAGGCGGTGTTTCTCATGCCTGTCGACTTGTGTAATTTCTGGTTAGTAGTTTTTAGCTCTATGGACTTCTTTCTTCCTATTCCATTATCTCTGATCGTTATTTTTACTTCCTTGTCTTCTTGTTCCGCCATTACCTCTAGTCTTCCTTTCTCTTCCTTATACCTCAGTCCGTGCCAGATCGCATTTTCTATATAAGGTTGCAGTAAGAGAGGTGGTACTGAAATATCTGCTTGCTTCAGGACTGGGGCAATATTGTAGGTGTAATCGAACTTGTCTAAGAATCTACTGTGTTCTAGCTGGAGGTATAGTTCAGTGAGTTCCAGTTCTTCAGAAAGAGGAATGAGATCTTTTTTGTTTAGCTCTAAGACCTTACGCATAAGTTTGCTGAACTGTGTCAGATATTTGTTTGCTTGTTTCTCATCTTGTGTTGCTATAAATTCATTTACAGAATTGAGTGCGTTGAAAATAAAGTGAGGATTCATCTGTGCTCGTAGAGATTGTAGTTCTAGCTTTTTGTTAGCTATGTTTTTAGCGCGGAGACTTTTATATATCCACCATGCACTTGCCAGCGCTAGTAGGAGTAATAATAAAAGGAGGTATATGATATATTGTTGGAAATTGACCACTCGTTTTTCCGATACGCCTAATCTTTGATTACTGTCGTAGATGTTTTCGTTTATGTCAATGGTTTTCTGATTTTCTAATAATGTTATTCTATTTTCTAAGTCTCTTTCTTTTTTTGCAATAACTAATTGTTGTGAATTCTCATATTGCTTATATTCTTCTAATGCCTGTGCGTATTGACCTTGAGCAGCAGATAGCTTAGAAGCCTCTTTATATAATTCAGAAACAGTTTCACTTTTCACCTCTTTGTTGATTAAGGTCTTTGCTGTATTGATACTTTTTATAGCGGCACTTATATCTCCTTTTCTATTGTACGCATCAGCCAGTTGGACTTGGTCTATAATCTGATATTCTACATTGGCATTAGGAGGAGCAATATTTTCTTCTAGATAGTCTATTTCTTTTTCTATATCATCCTCTTCTGCAATAATCGCTTCCTTGGCAGATTCTATAACTCCGTAGTCAGCATCAGAGACGGCTCCTTCATTTGGGGCTCTCTTAAAGTTGGATTGGACATTAGAAAAGTTAATCTTAGCTCCTTCTATATCTTTTCGTGAGCTTGCTATTATAGCTTTTCTAGCTTGGATACGTGCAAGTGAGCTGGCATCTTTATCCTTGTAATAGGTCTCGAGTTTGTCCAGTATTTCTATTGCTGTACTTTGATCACCTTGTTGATCTTCAGCATTGGCAAGTCCCTCGTAACAGATATGATATAAGAGATCATCCTGAGTATTTTTCATACAACTCTCATAGGCTGCTAGCGCTTCTGGGTCTTTTATGTCAAATAATAAGGAACCTCTTTTCTGCTGTAATGGCGCTAAGAGATCTATAGTATTAGATCGTGTCATCACCTCTAGTGCTTGATTATATCTATCGAGTGCAAGAGTAGGGATACCTGCGACCTCATTTATATCACCCAGAAGTATATATGCCTCGATGAGCTGTTCTGACTGATTCTCCTCTTTAGCTGTTGTAATAATTTCAGAAATGATTTTTATTGCTTCTGTTGGATTAGTAGAAGCGGATTGTTTGGCATCCTCTATAGTATATTCTTTTTTCCAGCTTTTGCTTTTGATCTTTTTCTGAGCGTGGGTCTCTACACTGCAAAAGCAGATAGCTACAACACTTATAATTATCAAGATTAGACCCCTCATGTTACAAATATAAGCATCTTATTATTAGTAGAGATTTCCAAAAACTGCGATTATTAGCTCGTTTACCAATTCATCAGACCCCTTCACGTGCTATATAGTGGTGTTCACGGAGTTGTTGTTTTTTCTTCTATTTAATATCTAGAAATTTGAGCATAGTTTTTAACGATTCAGTCAAAATTTCATTTTATTCATCAAAATTATAACTGTTATGAAATCAATATTTGCATTATTCTTCTGTGCTTTACTTTTTTTAGTTATGCCACCTGCCGTTCAGTATGCAAGAAATTCTGTAGATCGGTTCCTCTCATTAGAAAATATAGATCATATAGAGGATAATCCCAATTCTGAAAGTGATAGGGCTGATATCCAGTTAGCATTACTTCTAGATACAAGTAATTCCATGGATGGTCTCATCGATCAAGCTAAGGGACAACTTTGGAATATCATAAACGAGCTGTCTAATGCTACAAAAAATGGAAAGGATGCAAAATTTGAAATAGCGCTCTATGAGTATGGTAATGACAGATTATCCTCTACACATCATTATATAAGAAGAGTAAGTGATTTTACAAGTGATGTGGATCAGATTTCTGAGAAACTGTTTGCACTCACTACTAATGGTGGGGAAGAGTACTGCGGTGCTGTAATACATGCTAGTCTATCGGAGTTAGAATGGAGTAATAAATCATCACTAAAAACCATCTATATAGCAGGGAACGAATCATTCGATCAGGGAGGTGTTTCTTATATATCGTCTTGTAATAACGCTAGGGCGAAAAATGTCAAAGTAAATACTATATTTTGTGGAGATTATGAAACAGGGAGAAATCTGGAGTGGATGAGTGGTGCTAGAATAGCTGATGGGTCTTACAATAGTATAGATCAGAATAAGAAAACAGTGCACATCTCTTCTCCATTTGATGATAGGATATCTATGCTAAATTCTGATCTTAATGAAACCTATATTTATTTTGGAAAAGAAGGTAAAAAGTCTTTGGAGAATTTAAAAACACAAGATAGTAATGCAGGTAATTACGGTAAAGCCAATTTTGCTAAGCGATCTATATTCAAATCAAAATCGCAATACAAAAATACGAAGTGGGATCTTGTAGATGCTTATGAAGAAGACGAAGATATTCTGGATTCAGTGAAAGAACTACCAGAGGCATATAGAAACAAATCAAAAAGTGAGTTAGCATCTGATATTAAGAATTTATCAGAGAAAAGAAAATCTATTCAGAGTGAGATCAGCGCACTAGCTAAAAAGCGAATCATTTATACAGAGCAGGAGAAAGAAAATTTGGGTGGAGAAGTATCACTAGATGATAAGATTATACGATCACTTCGGGAACAGCTTAAACTTGCAGGGTATAACAAGGATGGAATAACTTCAGTAGATGATCCTGCGAAAGTTGATTATAATGGATTTGTAAGCTTAAGTAAAGAGGTAGATCTTTACAGAAAAGATAGGCTTATAGATCTTGCTAAGTTTAACGAAATGGCAAAAGATGAGCATACGATAATCCTAGATACAAGATCTAAGAAAGCATATGATGAGGTACATGTAAAAGGCGCTATTCATCTGAATTTTTCGGATTTCACAACACAAAAATTAGCGTCGGTAATCCCTGATAAGCAATCTAGAATATTAATCTACTGTAATAATAATTTTGAAAGTAATAGTCCTGCCCTTGCAACTAAGATAGCACCCCTTGCATTGAATATACCTACTTTTATCAACCTGTACGGTTATGGCTATAAAAACCTTTATGAGTTAGAATCATTTATCAAAGATGATGATAGTCGGATCAAGTTATTGAATTCGGTAAAATAATATGGCTAGATAAAAGTTTTCAGGTAACATAAAATTATTTTCCAATAAAGCATGGGGGATCGCCCATGTCTATGAAGAAAGAATTGAAAATCATTATGGAGAGCATTGTATCTTATACCATTTCTATTTTTAGATGACGGAAAAGGATTTAGAATTGTTCAAAATGGATCAAGGCAAAAAACGTAG
>ENA-ORXM01001490-ORXM01001490.1-marine-metagenome-genome-assembly--contig:-NODE-1490-length-32635-cov-97.172216_pt1 | contig 32635 bp, 24 predicted proteins | sample MGYA00237867_ERZ511480 | MGnify/ENA primary metagenome ERZ511480 (study PRJEB26309, sample SAMN06266103) | marine metagenome | isolation source: Algal blade | place: United Kingdom:Sidmouth, United... | reverse complement strand
GCAATTGAAAAAAGTAAGGCCCGCACGGCGAGTGCAAGTTAGCTTTGCATCTATAGAAAATGTGTTTATGCTTTACTCCTGAATACCCCTAGGTAGCTCAACTATATTGACGTTGGATCAGAATATAATACCAACAGGTCATTAATGATTGTTCTGTCTGTCAGGGAAGATCGTTCATCTGTCATAACAGATGAATATGTATTCCAAGTATATTGTCACTGAAGCGTAATATGAAGCCAACAGGGCATTAATGATTGTCCTGCCTGTCATTGCATATCGCTCATATGTCATAACATTTCACCATCCCTTTATTTACTCATACAAAAGAGATAAAATAAAATATTTATTTTTAGCTAATTCAATGATTGGTCTGAGATGCTTATCGAATCATATATAAAAAAACTAGCGGATTAAGATCAATTAAGATAGGTACTAACCAAATTTTGCAATATACCAGCAGGTAGTGATCCAGCTCACATCAAAGTAGTTCATCATCAAAAGACAAAGCGTGTAAACCAGACTATCGAAATGAATATTACTTTTATTGAGGTTTGCTTCATGCAATGATAGCGATGAATCAGTTTTACTGGTATCATCAGCCCTCTATACCAGACCCAAGATTTTATTTGGCAGGTTATTTATTAGCTTAATTCGTTTCACATCCATTTATATTACAATAATCAGCGTTTTATTTAAGATCAACATTTTTAAATTCCATTTATTTCAGTGGGTCATGTCCCCAATTCTTAAGTGAGTATCGCCAATTAGATTCTTTAATATCTCCGTCTGGTTTTTGAGCTACATGTCGAGCTACATAGGCATTAACCTTTTTCATATGCTCATAATTAGAATCCGTCAGATCAGCTTTTTTTGTTTTTTTGATGACTATTATTTTACGACCACTCTTATGACCAATTGATTCTCCATCCCCGCTATCTTGGCCTACTGATTTTGATTTATCTGTTTCAAGCCAACCCTCAAGTTCGGATGGCGTCATATTAACATTGTCATAAAATTCCTCGTAAATTTCTTGTCTTTTCCCTTCTGTCATCTTTTAAATTTAAATTTATGATTACTCGTAAGTTACCAATAAATTTAGATTGTGTCAAGAGCGCTTTATCCAATAATATAACTCCGGAGACCTTACTAGCTTTTTGACGAAACACCTTTTGCCAATTGAAGATCTCATCTTCCAAACCTTCAAACGATTCACATGGCCAATTTGAATTTTGCAAGACCTTGTCCGCCAATTATAAAAAGTATCATTATTTGTACTTAACTCTCTGCTCATCTCTTCTACTGATCGACCAGCTTTATTTTCTTTGAGAACTGAGATTATCTGCCTCTCTGTAAAAATTGATTTTTATACCAGTTCTAATCTAATAAATTTGGAACTGTCTTATTTTTTGAAAAGTTTTCAGAATGATTTTCGAGTTAGTCCTTGGGCAGCAATCTCGGGACGGAAATGGACATGCCTATAATTAATATAAACTAATATATAATACAACTTCCTAAGAGGCAAATAGATATTATTAAGTTGATTAAATCAAGCCTTTAGCATTTAGCGACTTTCTTAGCATAGCCTGATTTTCCCAGAACCGATCTTCGATTTTTTGCATAACTTCATGGAATGCTGGATGATCTCTCAAAGGATTTATGAGCGGGTCAATTTCCAAAAATACGAGCATCCAGTATTGAAAATTGTCCTGAATTGCGAAGATGTTGAGCTGTTCGAGGGCCAACTCTATTTCTTCCTCATTTGCATACTTGACAGCCAGGCTTGCACTTTTGTAGATGGATTTGTCATTTTCACAGTAGTCCGTATAAGATTTGTAAAAAACTTTTGACTCATTGACCAGGCCCATTTTCTCATATACTTTACCAATTTTAATGTCTTCTTGAGGAGAAATATCCAGCCCATTTGTTTCTCTGACAGTGACAAATAGGTTATAGTAATAATAAGCACTGTCATATTTTTCGTCGTAAAAGTAGAATCTCGCTACTTCTTGCAAGATGTCTAATCGTGTGGTATCTTTTTTCCATTCCTTTAACAACGATTGTGTGGTCCGTTCAATGTTGGATTCCTTCACATACATGATTAGAGCTTTTACATAAGGCGCAAAATAGTTCTCCGGAGAGTGGTTCAGTGATTTATCGATGTACACAATTGCCTCATCAAGAAAACCATTTTGAATGAAAGCATTGCTAAGGTTCAAGTAGAGATAACTCATGGTAACTGAATCACCAGCTGCTACATCGAGTTGTACACCTTTCAAGGCGTATTCCAAATACTTACCAGAGTTGGGAGTGATTCGAAAATAATAGTCCGCAAGCATTTGTATGGCAAAAGATGAATTAGGGTTGTACTCCAAGGCTTTTTCAAGGTGAGGTAGAGCTAGTTTGTATTCCTTAGTTTGTAAGTAATAGAAAGACTTGGCGATCAGACTTTCGGCGGATTTTGAATCATAAAGCAAGGCCTTGTCTGCATAACTATTAATTTTTTCGGTGTACTGTTTCTCTATTTGGGATATTTCAAGAAGATAGTACGATATAGCGATGTTGGCATGAGCTAGGGCGAACTCAGGGTCTTGATCTATTGCTTTTTTAAATAATTCAATGGCTTGCTGGAGACCTTCATGTTTTTGTGAATGAAATGGCTCAAGTGCCCGAAGATAGTAATCATAAGCCAGCAGATTTTTAGTAGGTTTTTTCTCTATAAGTTCAAGTTCCGATGGGGAGACAAAGACTTCAATTGAGCTGACTATCTCTCGAGCGACTTCATTCTGTAATTCAAAAATATCAACAACTTCCTGATAATACTGCTCAGCCCAGAGATTCCGGTCGGTTGATGCCTCAATCAACTGTATATTAAGTAACACCTGATCTCCTATCTTCTGTCCGCTCCCAGCCACAAAGTAGGTGACATTAAGCTCTTCTGCCATCTCAGCTATTGTCTTGTCTGTGGTTCTGTATCTTTCTACTGAGGATCGGCTGATGACACGCAGATCCTTAACTTTCTGTAGGTTGCTCAGGGTAGACTCCATGAGACCGTTGACAAAATAAAGGTTCGAAGAATCAGTGCTTTCATTCTTAAAAGGTAACACGGCAATGGACATGTCGTCGATCCTTACTATGGAATCAACGCCTGGTTCCCGATTAAAAAGACCAGAGGAATAAGCACCTATTAAAAGTAGGATGACAGCGCTGCCAATGATGGACTGTTTGTTAAATAAGGAACCTACTAAATCTGCTCTGGCTTTAGTATCCGCATTGTCAATGAAGCCAAGTTCATAGTTGGAAACAGCATAGACCCCCATCGGTTTTGCTACATTATTCAGTTTATGAACACCTCTATTGGAAGTAAGCAGTTCAGGTTGATTTTTTATTCCATTGAACACTTTAGCAGAGATGTAAATGTTTCCTGCAGGGGTTAATTCTTTAATACGGGCAGCGACGGTAACTCCATCCCCGATAATTTCTTGACCTGAAGCAACAATGTCACCCGAATGGATACCAATCCGGATGGGAATCCTGATTTCCTTTTTACTAAATGCAAGCTGCATTTCTATTCCACATTGGACAGCATCAACGGCACATTGGAATGTGCTTAAAGTACCAGCCCCGATATTCTGAAGGATACGCCCGTTAAACTTTTTTGTGGTCGCTTCAAATATCTCTCTGTGCCGCTCTCTAAATGCAATAGCTTTGTTTTCATCCTTTTGCAGGAGAGAAGTATATCCGACTATATCAGTGAACATTATGGCAAACAACTGTCGCTGCCTGTCAGATAAGACTCCCATATTTTTAATAGCCTCTCCTCTTCTACCTACCCCACCTGGCGAATATCCGTAATATTCCCTGAAGCATTTGATAAAATAGGAAGGACTTCTAAAGCCAACTTTGAAGGAGACTTCCGAGACAGTCAAGGAATTCTGTCGAAGTATCTCCATACCCTTTTTCAACCGAACCTGACGAATGAATTGACTCGCTGAAAGCTTGGTCTGTTGTTTGATCTTTCTGAGTAAGTTGGAACGGCTCGTATTCATTGCTTCTGCTAGATTAGAAACACCGAATTGTTCATCGGAAACGTTCTCCAGGATGATTAATTCCGCCTGATCTACAAAATTCTTGGTGTTGGAAGGTCCATCTAACATAGCTTGTATGTTGTTTAAAAATAGTAAATATTTAAAGCAAAAGCAACACGCTTAAATATCCCATGATACCGATGGAGAATTCAGTTGATTGCTTCATAATTTATATGCCCAGCTCCATAGTTATTATCACATCCGCAAATTTTATGGATTTCGCCGCATAGCTGATAGGCCCCCCTGTCACTACTTCATGACCTTTGGAGTAATTAAATAATCACATAGAATATCAAAATTTTGACCCTATGGAAGTAATAAGAAACAATTCCCTTAAAGTATTCATGAGCATTGTATTGGTGATAATTTTTTTACTGGCTTGCAGTGAAACCGATGGGCGCAAGAAAAATGAATCAGGGATTGATAAGCCTGAAATGAATATTCACGCCGCAGTGCTGGCCGGCGAACTAGAAATAGTAAGGCAACATATAAAGGCAGGCACCAACATTAATGAGATAGAACCTATGAGTGGATCAACACCCCTAATCTCCGCAGCGACATTCGGTAAAACAAACATTGCTGAAGCACTTGTCAAAGCTGGTGCAGACTTAACCATCTCCAATAATGATGGCTCAACACCACTTCATTCTGCTGCTTTCTTTTGCCGAGTTGATATCGTACAGTTGCTGATCAATGTCAATGCTGATAAAACGCTTAGAAATAATTTCGGAGCCACTCCCAGAGAAACCGTTATGGGGCCATTTTCTGAGATCAAGCCCATCTATGAAATGATGCAGCAACAGTTAGAGCCACTAGGTATGCAACTGGATATGGAACAGCTCGAAAAGACCCGTCCTGTAATTGGGATGATGTTACAATAACAAACCTCTAAATCAATTATTATGGTGACCGTTAAAAGAAGACACGATATCGACTGGCTGCGCGTGATTGCGATAGGGTTGCTTTTGATCTATCATGTCGGAATCATTTTCCAACCATGGGCCATGTTTGTCGGATTTATTAGGAGTGATGAGATGATGGAAAGCCTGTGGAAACCCATGAGCATGCTGAATGTCTGGAGAATTCCTTTTCTATTTTATGTCTCCGGTATGGGTGTTTATTTTGCCATTCGTAAACGAACTTGGGCAGAACTGTTGCTTGAGCGTTCTAAGCGAATTTTTATTCCCTTCGTCTTTGGCATAATAGCAATTGTTCCCCTGCACTTTCTGATTTTTCAGATATATTATAAGCTGCCTTTAAGCTATTATGCTCATACAGCGCATTTGTGGTTCCTAGGAAATATATTTGTCTACGTACTGATTCTGCTACCAGCCTTTTTCTACCTAAAGAAAATAGATGGTGGCAGGTTTATGAGAGATTTATCGAGCTTCATGAACAATCCACTCGGACCTATCTCCGTATCGGTGTTTTTCATACTTGAAACGGTGGTTGTTAGGCCACAGGTATATGAGATGTATGCTCAAACCTGGCATGGCTTTTTCCTTGGACTCTTGGCTTTCTTTTTCGGATTTCTCTTTGTGTACAGTGGCAAGACTTTTTGGAATACAGTTCTAAAATGGTGGTGGCTATACTTAGGAATGGCAGTGGCCTTATACATCATCCGGTTTCTACTTTTTGAACTCAAGTCACCCAATTACCTCATGGCCATTGAATCCAATTGCTGGATCCTTGCGGTTTTCGGATTTGGGTACAAGTACCTGAACAAACCAAGTAAAACATTGAGTTATTTAAGCCAGGCTGCCTACCCAGTGTATATCATTCACATGTTTGTATTATATGCTGGGGCATTACTTATACTTCCATTGGATATACACGTAATGCTAAAGTTCATATCCGTTAGCGTGTTTACGGGTGCCGTGAGCTTTCTGATTTACGAATTCATCATCAAGAGGATAACTTTCCTAAGGCCGTTGTTCGGGTTAAAATGGATCTTGAACAAATCCAGAGAATCGAAAATCCCCTTGGCAAGTGCTAGCTCAAACATTTAGAAAACAGACTTTTCTATTGACTTTTTATTATAAAATCTCCATTTAAAAAAGATATATTATGAAAAATTTACTATCAATTATTTATAGTTTTTGCACCCTTAGTGCTTTTACTCAAATCAGCGTACCCGTGGAAGAAGAAACTGATCTTGCCTATAAATATAGGGTGAGTACTACTTACATCATGACAGATCTTTTTCTTGTAGACTGGAACAAGCGAACAAGTACCCAAATGATAGAATTTCATGTAAAACGAAATCTGGATAAGAAGAATATCGTGGGTGTGAAGTTTGCTACCTGGCGGTTATTTCAACCAATGGGTATCACATGGTGGGATGGTCTTTTGGATAAATTAGAAACAGAGAGTGAATTTTATCAGGGTCATGTACGAGAAACGGGAATAGGAATAACGTACCAACGAATGCTATGGAAAGGATTATTTGCAACTGCTGAAATTCTACCTCAATTTCAAAAATATTTAGACTTAGACGGTAATAAAATAGGAAATGGTTTTAAAATTTACAACTCTTATCATCTTGGCTACCATATCTCATTTGGTAAGAAAAAAAGAATTTTCATCGAACCCCAAGTTCATTGTCAGCATTGGATGTTGGATAACAATGCTCCTGATGGATTTAAGGAGTTGGACGATAAATGGAGAAACTACTTTCTGTTTGAACCAAATATTTACTTCGGGGTGAAATTCTAAGCTATAGTTTGACAAATAAATCAATTTCTTTTTTTTTGATTAAAAATATTATCAATGAAAAATTTAATAATTTTTGTACTCACTATTTGTTCGTTTCTCTATTATGGTCAAAATGAGGCCAAGCAAATTGAGAGAAAAGTATTCGTCATTGGTTTTGAAATAGTGGGTATGTCATCAGCATATCTGATAGTGATCAAGAAGTACCTTTCGTCAAAGCTCAAGGCGGTGGCAGTTTTCCTAATTTGAAATTGGGTAGGATGGTTAATGATCGCTTAGCTATTCTAGACTTGTATTCTGGAATGAGCTACGAATACCAAGACATAGACCGAAGTTTTGATGCATTTATGCCATCTGTTCAATATTGAGTAAAAGACCGATGGTAGGTGACTGCTGGTGCAGGTATAGCTATGGATTTTCCAGCAATCTATGAAGGCAACATTAAAGATGAAGATTGGAATTTTGGTGGAGCAGTTACCTTAAGTACAGGGTATGAATTAGTGCGAAAGAAACACTTTGCGATAGATCTTCAATCATAACTTCAGATGGGTTGGAGTAATTTAGATACTGATTAAGATCGTGATGTGGTAGTATTTTCTATTGGATTAGGATTTAATTGATATTAAAATGAATGTTTTTAAGCATTTATTTAGGGGAGGCTTCTTAAGCTATAGGTTGACAAGTCAATATATATACTTGTTGGGTTGTCAGACGATACATACAAAAACAACTATAGCATGTCTAGTATAAGATAATACATTCTTCATAAACTAATAAGGCACATAAAATGAAAATTAATAGAATGAAAGCCATGATATCAACAAGGTATGGAGGGCCAGAAATATTTGAACTTCAGGAAGTTGATAAACCTATTCCCGCAAAAAATCAGGTTTTAGTAAAAATTAAATCATCATCTATAACTACTGCGGATACAATGATGAGATCTGGATATCCAATTATTGGCAGACTTTATTTAGGAATGATCAAGCCAAAAAATCCAATATTAGGCACTGGCTTCTCAGGTATTATTGAGGCAGTGGGTCAAAATGTACGTAAGTTTAATCTGGGAGAGAATGTTTTTGGGGAATCCCTCATTTCGTTTGGCACTTATGCAGAGTATATCTGTATCGAAGAAGATGGAATCATTGCAAAATTACCAGATAATATAAGCTATGAAGAAGCAGCAGTTGTCGGAGATGGACCGATTACGTCATTAAATTTTCTTAGAAATATAGGAAATATTAAAGCCCACGATAATATACTTATTATTGGTGCCTCAGGAAGTCTAGGTACAGCAGCAGTTCAGTTAGCTAAATATTTTGGAGCAAAAGTGACAGGAGTATGCAGTGATAAAAATACTGAATTAGTTAGGTCCTTAGGAGCAGATAAAGTCATTGATTACAAAAAAGAAGACTTTTCCACAGATGGCAAAACTTACAATATAATATATGATACCATAGGTTTAAGTTCCTTCTTGACTTGTAAAGATTCACTCACTAAAAATGGTGTTTACATGTCACCTGTTCTTGGTTTGGGCTTGCTTTGCCACATGTTATATACTTCAATATTTGGAACAAAAAAAGCCAAATTCGCTGCTACAGGGATGTTGCCATATAAGGTCATTAGTCAATACTTACGAGAAATAGCTTCCCTGATGGAGCTTGGTAAAATGAGATCCATAATAAGCAAACGGTTTTTATTAAGCGAAATTCCTGATGCACATAGACACATTGATAAAGGACATAAAAGAGGGAATGTTGTGGTGACCTTTAGTTAGTAAAAAAAATTAATTTTTATTCTCTTAACTCAAGAAATATGATCAATGTCATTAAAACAAAGATTGATACAACAGTATTTCCCAAGCCTATTATGATGTCAGATAATGGTATAGAACTCGAAGCATGTGAAGCAGCTCAAGAGAATATTGAGGATTGTATCGTACTCTGTCATGGTTTTCTCGAGCATGAGTTCTCTTATCGTCCTCAGATACCAGCTTTTGCCACAGCGAGTCACCATGTCATAGTACCACATCGGCGGGGTTATGGCAACTCATCAAATCCAATGCAAATAGCTGATGTTGAAATAGAAAATTTATCAGGTGATCTTATTGCACTTCTGGATTTTTACGAATGTGCTATTTTTGCTAGCCATGATTGGGCAGCCAAAGCTGTTTTTAGGCGGGCACAATTATACTTAGAACGAGTGAGTAAAGTGATAAATATGGCTTTGCCTTATCAGCTAAGAGGAAATAGACCTTGGATTGAATTAATGGAAGATGTATTTGGCGAAGACTTCTATTTTGTTTATTTCAATCGACAACCAGGAGTCGCAGACGATATGTTGAATAAAGACTCTTCACAATTCCTTTGTAATAATTTCCGCAAAAACCTAACTCCTACACCTCCTGAGCCAGTAATGTCGATGATCAATCTCGTTGAAACAGAAAAACGATCAGGTGAGCCAATAATGAGTGAAAGTGAACTTGGAGTTTTTATCTCTGCCTTTGATGCATCAGGTTTTTCAGGGTGTTTAAATTGGTATCGAAATCTTAATCGAGACTGGCCCTTTTTAGTGGATCTAACAAGAAAAGCCAAAGGAAACAATCCAAAAACTTTTAAAGTATTTAGAGCGACAAAGTGTGTAAAATTAAACAGATCAATTAGAACATTGAAAAGAGTAGTATTTATTATCACAATTTTATACCTATTTGGTATGGAGGCATTTGCTCAATCCTCCATAAAGGATATTAACAAGTCATCTTGGACTATTTACATCGTAGAAGCTTATCGTATTGGTGAGGATTCTAAATGGAGTAACCCAGGTATCGAGATAAAGTATGATTTAAGCATACTTGAAAGTTTCAATATGCAGATAAGAGGTGGATATATCGATTGGGGCGATTTTGATACGCGAGCATTTCCAGTGATGATGGGAGTAAGTGGAGAAGTGATTAATTCCAATCAATTTTCAATCAATCCATATTTTATTTCTGGACCATCGCTTCTTATTGGAAATGACTATGCTGGCATATTTGCTACAGCTGAATTGGGAATTGAATTGACATCTAATGCCAGAGGCCTTTCATTATACGTAGGCTACGGTAGGAATATGTTGTTTCATTCAGATTATACTGATTATACTAGAGGCGGCATAGGTTATCAATTCTAATTGGTCTTAAGGTAATAATATATCTAAACATTGATGGCGGTAAAACTTGAACTGTTGTGTCCTGGAGATAGAATGGGTCTTAACTAACATTAGAGAGTTCCACTGTTAACCCACCTAAATAAATAAGAATAAATCAACATAGCAAAATTTGCATATTCTTGAAACCTTTTGCAATCTCATTTATCTCCTGTATTTTTATGTTTACCATTTCTGCAGGATCCTTTACATGCTAAAGATCTCGAAATTAAGATCTAACAATCATAGCTCCTTTGAATTTAATCCTCAATTTAAAATACCCACTGTATTCGGTTGAGCACCTAAAAAGTAAGAAGGACTGTGCAATATAAATCCTCCATTTATTATTATTAACTCAAATGTAGAACCTGCGCTCGGATGCGGAAAACATCCATGATCTTCATCATCAAAACTCCTTTCACTTCTACTTCACTGCTGTTTGGATGTATCCACTTTATATTCACACCATCAATGATTAAGGGCAATTATAGGCCTTTTTATATAGCATTTTAACATCATCGCCTCTATAAAAGTCTCAAAGCAAAGAATGAACATTTTATTCATATGAATCACCACCATGCTTCACACCTTTACCTTCTATTTATATGGCCGTTAGTGCACGAACTGACGTTAATTGCCTGCAACAACGTCTAATACTGCGACGATTTGTGTCTCAAACATTCCCCCAAGTTCTACTTGGAGTGTGTAAGCTGCTGCATTTCCGTCTGTTATGATGGTTACATTTCTTCCAGATGGTATAACGACATGATCACAATCACCAGGGTATTTTCCGAGACTCCAATTATAAATAGAATCATACCTATTGCCATTGTCTGGCCCGATCCACGAATTTGTCAAATAGTTGCAACAGCTACCCTCTATATCGCCACTAATTGACCATCCGTAAGTGTTTATGAGGATATTCCGAGCATCATCACCATTACAATAGGTCAGTCCCTCAGCACGAGATAAGACACCTGATTGTAAGGTTGAGCTGCCCAACCAATAAGTGTGTTGTCATAATTCATGACAGATAATCCTGATTCTGACAACATGCCATACATATGGGATACACTGGAAACATTCCATGAAGACAAATCTCTATTAAAGCTTTTCGCAGAATAGAACATGTAACTCATTCCATTAACACTCGACACATCCCATGAGGACACATCTCCACTAAAGGCTGAGGCATTAAAGAACATCGATGTCATATCTGTTGCATTTGAGACATCCCATGAGGACACATCTCCATTAAATTAGGGCTCAAGAATGCGTTACAAATTTTCTTTGTACTGACCTATATCTCAGGTCTGGGCTGCTAATGCCAAGCACATACATGCATACCCTAACTGACGTGCGACTGAAGCTGTCAGCTTATAGCTGCTACAGACCAAAGAATTAAGTCAAAGCAAAAATTAAGTTAATGATCCGCTGATAAGTCGTATTCAAGGATCCGTATTGTAGTATCCCTAATTACAGGCCTTCTGAACAGTAAAATATGACTTTGTCCATGTTTTGTCCAGATGCAGAATGCCATAATTATTGAGAATCTTCGACATCTTGGCATCGTCAGTCGCGTTTGCGCGGTCTGTATAGCACAAATAAAATATCTATGACTGTAGGAATATTATGGGCAATCTTTGCTGGCATCATGTTAGGACTCTATGCCCTCCCTGAGAAATTCGCTAAGGATTTCGAATTCGAGAATACCTGGGGCCTGATGTTTTTTATTAATATGATCATTGTCCCTGTGGCCGCCGGTCTTTTACTCGTGCATGGGCTGTTCGACATCATTTTGGCTATACCCCAAGAGGTCTTACTTAAGATGGCCTTTGCAAGTATACTCTGGGGTATCGGAGTGATGATGTGGGGTAAAGCAATTGATCATATAGGTCTATCTTTAGGGTTCTCCCTATTTATTGGTACTGTGATCCTGATTGGATCTTTGCTTCCATTCTTAGTGGACGGGCTGCCGGAGAAGAATAAGTTGATTGTCATTCTCATAGGCATCAGTGTCGTCTTAGCAGGTGTCTTATTTAATGGTAAAGCTGGGCTTACCAGAGAGGCGGATGAGGTATCGGGACAGGGAAGTAGAAGCCATAAAAAATCCATGAATACTGGTATATTGATAGCCGTAGCGGGGGGACTATTAGCTACAGGCTTTAGCTACGCTAATGCTGCTGGGAGGCCCGCTATTCATGATAATTCATTAGCTCAGGGGAATCCTGAATGGGTTACAGCGGTGATTGTGATGCTCATCATATATATCTCAGGAGCCATCTTCGTCATCCCTTACTTCATGGTGGAGCTCAGCAAAAAGTCATTGTGGGGCAAATTTAAATCACAACATCTAACAAAAAATGTGCTGCTTACCAGCTTAATGGCTATTTTTAATTTTGCAGCTTCAGCTACTTTTGCCTATGCAGCCTATTTATTAGGTCAATCTGGTAATACGGTTGGTTATGCCATATTCAATACCATATGCGTAGCCGTGGCCATACTCAGTGGCATCATCACAGGTGAATGGTCTAAGGGATCAGCTCGGGCTCGCAGATTCCTTTATTTAGGCTTAGCTTCGATGCTATTAGGTGTTAGCATTATTGCCTTCGGAAATGGTTTATGAAAAAATTTAACTTACTGTCTGGCTTAGGTTGATGACCAACGTATAGCGAGCATTTTTTAAAATAGAATAGATAATTAAACTCTTGTTAAGCAATGAAATTACCTTCTTCGTACCCTCATCTATCTTGGCTTAGCTTTATAGGCGCGATGAGTTTTATATTATGTGTCAGCTGTAACAATGCTGTGGTTAAGCAAGAGGTAGACGTCAGTCCTCCTGTGATTTCTGATGCTAAACTGGAAAAATTAGGTATTACAAATCGCGATTACCTGAGTGCTGCATCCAAGCGAGCCTTAGCGTGGCCCGACTTAGGTAACGAATGGTTTGGTGAGTTCACTGTTTCTGACCTGAAGGGAGATTTAGCTTATGAAGAAGGCGTAGTGCGTCGTGATCCTAGTGCATTAATTAAGCACGATGGTAAATACTTTGTCTGGTATTCTAAGAGCCTCGGACCATCTCAAGGATTCGGAGGTGATGTGGAGAACGAAAAGGTATTTCCGTGGGACAGATGCGATATCTGGTATGCTACATCTGAGGACGGCTGGACTTGGAAGGAGGAAGGGCCAGCAGTAGTAAGAGGTGAGGCCGGAGAGTATGATGACCGTTCTGTATTCACCGTCGAAATACTGGAAGATAAGGGGAAATACTATTTGACCTATCAGACTGTACAATCCCCATACAATGTGCGGGTCAAGAATCAAGTCGGCATAGCTTGGTCAGAATCCCCGTACGGTCCATGGACAAAGAGCAAGGAGCCTATCTTAAGTCCAGCTGATAATGGAATATGGAAAGGCGAAGTTCAAGATCGCTTCAGCGTAATAAAGAAAGGTGACTTTGATAGCCATAAGGTACACGATCCTTGTCTATTAGCTTATGATGGTAAATACTATCTATATTATAAAGGAGAACAAATGGGAGAGGAAATATCGTTTGGCGGAAGAACCATTCGTCACGGTGTAGCCATAGCTGATGACCCGCTCGGCCCCTATGTGAAGTCACCGTATAATCCTATTTCTAATAGTGGTCATGAAATATGTGTCTGGCATCGTGAGGGCGGAATCGCCTCACTGATCACGACGGATGGACCAGAGAAGAATACGATTCAGTGGTCACCTGATGGTATTAATTTTGACATCAAATCAGTTATTAAAACTGCGCCTCACGCGATTGGCCTGAACCGTACTTTAGACACAGAAGATCCAGATGAACCTTTCAAAGTATTTGAGTGGGGCCTGACTCATCAGTATGTGAATAGTGACTACCAACACATCAGACGCTTCGAAGGTAAACGGCGGAAAGTGCATGCAGCTAAAGGAGTTAAGGTAGAATAATCCTTACCAATATAGCAGTTAGACATTATCGAAAATAGCGCTGTTGTTGACAATTATGATAAAATATTTCAGCTACGTTGCTGAAGCTTACACTTCTTAAAATTACATCGTAAATAATTACCTACAGCTCATGAGCTCAGTTGATTTAAATAATAATAGATTTCATCATCTGCATACTGCTAAGCCGTCATCTGAGAGTCAATAGACACTGCTATATTGTTATAAAGGGGTATTCAGAAGTAAAGCATAAACACATGTTCTATAGATGCACAGCTTATTTGCACTCGCCGTGCGGGCCTTACTGCTCACCCGTACTCAGTGGTACGGTTCCTTCTTTATCATAGATACATTTATAATCTATGATTTCCGACGTTGTCGGAACCATTCAGTCTTAATTGCAAAAAAAGTAAGCATTCCGGTAGCTATCGAAAGCTATGCCAGCTAATGCCAACCCACCCGAGGACAAATCCCCGGTTCCTTCATTATTCAATGTCCATTTGGGACATTGAATTCCCTACAGGACCGTTCAGTCTTGGGTACCTGGCAGGCAGCCGCCACTTCTAAAAATCCCTTTACGATTCTAAAGAGATTTTTTACAAATAAGACTTTATTCATATGGGAAGTTTAGTCTATTAATTGACAGTCTTGAATCTGATTTGAACGCGTTTACCCTAAATTATTACCTCGATTTTAAGGGTTTTGGCAATAAACGGGGTAACGAATCTAATCCAGATAAAAAGCAACCTGAAAGGTATTTGACAGAATTAAATTATACCCAAGTATTGTACAGATTTTGACCTAAAAGTGCCAAAGTCATATCAGCTTGACCGACAGTTCTCTTACTTCTGAAATTTATTTACTACTACTAAACATGCCTAAATATCACAGTGTAACTGTTCCAAGCAAATTTTCAAAGCAGCATAATTGAGAATCTCTAAACGATGAATTATCATCTTTTCAAATCTATGCCTGTCCGTAAATAAGGTAATCAGGTATAAGGCAGACTCAAGTCAATAAGTAGGCATATTCAGAAGTAAGCATAGTTACACTGTAGGTGTCATATCTTGGTAGCCAAGTACGAAGTACTGGGACAGATAGTAGAGAGAGGCATTGGTTGGCGAGATTTTTGATAAAAATCATGACAATCAATTTTTACAGTGACCCCGTTATTCTTTGAGAATTAATTATCAGTGTAACGATTAGATACATAATATCAAAGCAGCATAATTAAAATCTCTAAACGATTGATTATCAATCATTTAGAGTTTCAATTTCAAGCATCAGGTTCTTTTGAACATGCCTATATTAATATCATGAAATAAAGCACCAAAGCGATATGCGTGAATTTGGAAATAGCTTGCCTTGAGAATCACATGCAACCGTACATATTATCCATCTCCTAAAGTCGTATGACACTGAATTAATCTGAAGTCATTAGTCACTGATCATCTTTGGTAAAATACCTTAGAACACGACCACCGTACCGACTTCCTCTAAAATATCAGTCCTACCATCGATAGTGATTCTCATGACATAATGATAGGGTCCCTTTTCTACTGGCTCACCATTTAAGGTACCGTCCCATCCAAGATCGGGATCGCCCAGGGCTCCCCCATTAAGGTCAAAGATGAGTGTCCCCCATCGATCATAGATCATAATATCTGCTGATCCAGCAAATCGATCACTAAGCAGAGGATAGAAAAATCGATTAGTCGTCCCTCTTTCATTAATGATCATTGATTCTCGGTCTATGGAGTTAGGAATGTAAATGTCTGGCGGGCCCCATATCTGAATCTGTATATCAGCTCTGAAGGAACATCCACTTACATCGATGACTTCTACGGCGTAGAGTGCTGGATCAGAAGTAGCCACAATTGATGGTCTTGCGCAGTCTGTACAGCTAAGACCCGGACCGGCCCAATTTATTTCCGCTGGAGTGATACCTGTGATTTCTAAAGGAAACTCATAAGTCTCTCCAGGATTAAGAAATTTTTCATCTATTAGTGTGATACTTCCAGCCGTGTAGTCATTGATATTGATGTCCTCCGGAACGGCAAAGCAGCCGCTAGCGTCACGTACATTAAGATTATATGATCCGACATCGACGAATGCGAAGGTAGAATCGCCTTGAAATGCCGTCCTATTGATCGTATAAGTATATGGAGGCGTGCCTCCGACAACATCCAAAAATCTGATGCTTCCATCAGGGAAGTCTGGACACAGCGGCTCTGTGATCTCGTAGTCATAGCTGAGCGGCTCTGTATCTGTTACTCTTATTGAGTCAGTCACAGCACATCCATTCATATCCGTCACGGTGACAAAGTATTGACCAGTATCTCGATTGGGAGACTGCTGATTGATCTCGCCATCGTCCCATAGATAGCTATATGGCTGAGTGCCCCCTGATGGATTAGCCTGAAGTATCGCATTACCGTCACCTGAGCAGGTTATCGGATTGCTGATCACCACATCTAATTCTAAAAGAGGTGGGTCAGTCAGGTCCACAACGGTAGCTCCCACAAATGCACCACTTTCATCGTAGCTATTAATCGTGTAGATATCGCCTCTCAAGCCAGGTATGACTGATGTCAAGGTTACTGGGTCCACATTCACCAAAGTGATACCAGTGAACATTGCCCGCTCAAACTCGTATCTGTAATCTGATTGTTCTGGATCAATCGTAAAGGTGATTCGTCCGTCTATTTCTCCATTACAGCTTGGTGGCGTACCCTCTGCGTCGACGTCACCTGGAGGTCTGCAATCCCTGATATTGATGTTAAAGAAAGCAGTATCAGCAAAACAAATTTCTCCATCATTCGGAATGATGAAAAATATTTGATAATCTCCGAATGGCAGATCTCTCGTAAAGAGACTGTCATTTCTGATCGTATTGGGATCTAAATCATCGACAAAGTCTCCTATTTGAGTTGATACGAGTTGCCTTAAGGCGATTGTGTCTCCTTGACAATTGAAAAGATCAAAACCATTTCCTGCCTCAAAGAATGGTATTGTATTAACGATCACAGCTGTCCTCCTCTCACTAGTACATCCATTAGCATCTACAGCCTGAGCAAAGTAGTCACCATCTGCATCTGGCTGATACAGGCCAGTCCCTAAGAGAGTTCCTCCCTGTCCAGCATTATACCATTCTATGCTGAAGCCTTCATCTACTGAGGCCATCAGTGCAGGGAATTCCTGATTACTACAGCGAAAAACTGATCTGTCGCCCACCATGACTATAGGCGCTGGTATAGGCGGACATTCGCAGTCAGATACAACATTGATCGTATCCGTACAGCCAGTCGTAGGAAATTCTATAATCAAGTCAAATGCGTCATCCGCAGAAATATTGCGTATACGTAGTGTATCTCCTGCTTCTTCCACAGTCCTTCCATCAGATGAGAATACACTACCATCAGTGATGAACTGAATACCATAGGATCCTCCAAATGCATCACAATCGATCACCTCATAAAAACTCAGCTCTGGGCCAGGTATAACCTCTACCGTGAGCTCTGTAGAATCAGGGCAAGGTCCTGGTGTGACATAGCGTATCGTATAAGAGTTGCCCTCCACGGTATTCAGTATTTCTCCAGTCATTTCATTAATCACAGCTCCATCAGGCGTTTGATCGATCAATCTAAAGCTCCCTCCTGGAGTGACGACTGACTCATCTACTGGCATAGGATCAATTCCGAAGCAATCATTTACATATGAGAATGCTGGGTTTTGTTTCTCTACGAGGATAACCGTCACCTCTATGCGGGTATCACTCACACATCCACTCCGATTAGTCGTCTCACCTGTATATATGCCACTGGCAGGTGGGCGAAATGCTGTACCCTCTCCTACCTTAGCTCCTGATTCATCGTACCAGTCTACATCGAAATCAGCTGCCACCTCGGTCAGGATCTCTGGTATCACGTCGCCGAGACAAGCATTAATCGTAGCATCACTGAGTAGCGTCGGTGGGTCAGGTGTGGTGGCGCAGCCCTCGCAAGCTTCGTCTTGTACAGTATAGCTGACTATCTCTGACTCACAACCAGCCGATTTGACCACCTGAATCTGGAGATTTTCACCAGGTGCTAAACCAGTTATCGTCCAGTTAGGTGCATCACCTGTCAGCCTGCCTGCAAAGTCGACCGTCGGTATCCCATCAGCATTAAATTGTAGTGAGTATAAGCCGACTGCTGGATCACAGCTAATTAAAGTATCAGTGATAGCTGGCACTGGCTCTATAGTAATATCTATATCCATAGAGTCTATAGCACATACGCTGACGATGTATCTGATGGTGTAAGTTTCACCGATGACTGGATCGCTCAGCTCTCCTGTTATATCATTGATACTGGCCACCATATCTGGTGAATCAATTAAGAAAAATCGGCCACCAGAATTGACGGTCGTTGGCAAGATGATGGCTGTCTCGCATAGATTATCATAAGTGAACTCAGCGTCAGAACCATTTTGATCAATGATCAGTGATGATCTGGTGCTGCTGATACAGCCATCGCCGTCAGATGTCTCAGCCCAAAATGTATCGATCGTCATCGGCGTGAAGGTCAAGCCTGTGAAGAGAATATCTCCCCCAGACTCCTCGTCATACCAGTCTACTGTAAATCCTGAATCCACTGTAGCTGAAGCCTCTTGGATATCACTGAGCTCGCAAATAATTTGTCTCGGTACCTGGACCACGGGTGGATTAGGTGGTGTCAGACAGTCATCGATACATTCATCTGTCGGCACATTTACTTCTATGGTAGGAGATTCGCAGTTATTCTCATTGGTTACAACTAATAGAAACTGCTCTCCAGGCATCAATCCGCTGATAATAAATCCATCCATAATCGTGCCTTCCAAAGGCTTACCGAAAAGTCTAGTGGGAGTACCATTGGACTGGACAGTGATCGAATATGTCCCGGTTTCGGGATCGCAAAGTGGGACACTGTTGCTGTCGATGACTGGTCTTGGAAATAATAAGTACTCCATGGATAGACGCTCGGTGCTGATACAGGTCGCATCATTGGTTGATACAGTTTCTGCATAAAATGTGCCTTGTGCTGGTGGAATAAAGCTGGTACCTGTGCCAAGTGAGTCGCCTCCCACCATGGCGCTATACCAGTTGACCGTAAAGCCGACTGGAACCATGACTTCCAGTGCACTCTCATTACCCAAGCAACTGGTCACGACTCGTGGCCCTACGACCAGAGGAGCATCAGGTGCTACATCACAGGCGCACTGCTGAGAAGTCGCCAGAGGGAATGAGTTAGTCATACAGCTGCCCTCTCCCTCAATGAAGATATCGAAGTTGCTATCCGAGGGAATATCGTTAATCGTATATGCTGGTCCAGTACCTGTGAGCGTACCTTGTGATGGCGGCAATGGTGTACCATTCGTCTCGAAGCTGATGGTGTAGGTTGTCGAGCCCTCATTGCAGTCGACTAATGTATTTCTTAATTCTGGTGGGCAAAGGACGCTGACCACAGTATCCATCGCTATGGGGCAGTCTGTGCCCACGACATGGGTGACGGTGTAGGGTGTTCCACAGACAGGATTGATCAATTCGCCTGTATTGACGTCAATGGAAACCCCATCCGCAGGAGGATTAGTCAACGAGAACTGCCCTCCTGGAGTCAACACAACCGTCGGTAATAGAGAGGAAACATTACACGCTTCACTGTACCTAAATGTAGGATCTTCTGATTGTTGCTCTATGACGGCAATTCTAGTTCTAAATTCTAACCGTAAATCAATACCTTCATTAGGACTTCCAGCGAGTGAGTCATTAAACAAAATATCAGCGTAGTAGATGCCTTGCATCGTAGGCCTGTAAGTAAATCCAGTATCTAATGCTACGCCGCCTACGGGACTATCAAACCAGACTACTTTAAGTGTATCGATAAAACCGATAGCAGCTAATTTATAAATATCTGAATTCAATGCCAGTATTGGGACCGAGTCCACTGTGATGACTGGGATAGGTATACAGGAAGAATATCTGTACTCTTCCTGTTCTGGTATAGGTGGATCCTCTGGGAGAATATCTGAGGGATTGCTATTCACGCGGGCGACAAATGCTTCTGCTATGCAACTATCATCAGGGTCGTACGAGACGCGAATGGTCACATCTGTGTCCTCTGGAATGTGCGATATGATATAGGCATCTCCACTACACATGAATGCCATCTCTCTATCTGATGGACACAACTCCCCTACCATTTCACCAGTGCTATCAAAGGCACCAAGTGGCGTCCCATCAGTCGTGAATTCAATCTCAAATTCTCGGTCTCTGGTAATAGGTATTAATAATTTTTGCTCACCAGCAGTTATCACGGGAACGCACGACATCATCACAGGCTTAGTGACGATGGCTCCGCATAGTGGCTCTTGATACTGCACCATGTAGGTAGTCCCACACACGGCATTAGAGATAGAGCCAGAATTAATATTGATGCTGGCGCCATCGTCTGGATTTGATTCAAAGGAGAATATGCCTCCTGGTGACGGTAGATCAGTAACGAGACTGACCTCACCCTGACAAAAGTCGGGCATGGTGAAATCCGCCGTGGTCGTATTGTCTATCGTATATGCGAAAGGATCGCTAGCCGCTGATTCTGGACATGACATCGGAGCCGTCAGTAGAAATAATCTGGCGGTATATGAGCCCTCACTTGCCGGAACGAACGGAGAGCCTGTTAATACAATGCTATCATTTTCATCGTACCAATTCACACCGAATGAAGAGGCATCAGAATTATTAACTGTAAGCTCAGGTACAGGGTCGTCAGCGCAAAACGGGCCTGCGTCCGATGCTATAATCAATGGCTGTCCAATCGGCACGCAGGTACTTGCTAAGCAATCACCCGAAGCTGTAATCGTCACTATCTCAGGGGCACACGTAGATGCTGGATCAGTGATCCTAAGCCGCACAGAGCTCTCTGTATCTGACGAAAAGCGAATGGCGTAATTACCAGCTCCTAAGGTGTCTATGATCAGCGTAGCGCCCATCTCAGATTCTACGGTGAATGCAGGATTAAGCGAAAGCATCGCAGAGTAAATCCTATCTGTGGCATTGCAGCTTTCATCAGTAATCGTAACTGGCAGTGATAAGCTGACACCGATAACACCCGTCAGGGCAAGATCCGCACTCACACAGCTCGAATCAGCAATATTAAATGCTCGTACGGAAAGTTCTCCTGTCGTAGTCTGTTGAAATGAGTCAGCCGTCGCTACAAGCATGCCATCCTCGTTAAACCAATTATAGCTGACTACGCCAGGATCAGTATTGCTGATGGTGATGGTAGGAAACTCATCTCCATCACATATCGTCGTAAAAAAATCATTAAACATTGGGGGAGCAGGTGGATTGGAGCATTCACTAATCATTTCACACTCTTCAGCAGCTAAGCTCAGAGCTAAGATAGAAGACGTGCATCCTGTAGTCATATCTGTCAGCCGGATAATGGTATCCGTTCCTATAGGCACATTAGCCACCGTGTATACTCCATCTTCCTCAGGATACACCTCATCAGGCAATAAATCGGCATTGGGCACAGTAAAGGTCACCATGTAGGAACCCGTATTAGCAGGGTCACAGATAGGTACCGATAGCATAGGTGGCGCAGGTATAGGAAAGGCGTCGATCATAACGTCCACCTGATTGATACAGCCAGCACCTCCATCGAGCACTGCTACGATATTTGTCTGAGTCGCCAGACCATCAGCAGCTGAAGGATCGATGACTGGTAGATTATCAGTTTCACTAATATAGAACAGATACCACTCTAATCCAGCAATCGTGGAGTGAGTCGTCAAATCATACGTATCGCCCTGGCAGACCCTGATTGGGTCAACCATAATAGAATCATTAGGAATTTTAATCAGTGTAATGGTTACTTCATCCTCATCACCTGATGGATTATCCACTGAGGGACGATAGATAATAGTTTCTTCTTTTGAATCACTCACTGATAGATCAGTAATATCGATAGCCGAGAGATCCGCTATTGATGCGGAGCTTAGATCTGCACACAGGACCCCAGTAACTCCGCCGCAGATCCCTGAGCTCAGAAGGTCAAAAGTGGTAGCTGATTCGCACACATTGAATGACATGTCAGCAATCGTGTCAATAAGAGAAAGCTGGACGCTGAAAAGCAGGGTATCTATGATACTCGGGCAGTTATCAGTAGTCGTGACAATATGATAAAAGTCATATGAAGGTTCGGTCAGTCCTGAGAAGTCAGCTTCTGTACCAGAGATGGGCACAGCTCCTGGCGTGACTGGCTCAATAGTTCCAATGCTGCTATTACCCATGATGTAGCTACTCAGATCTACTGGATCTAAGCCGCTGGTCACATTCATGCCAGAGGTGCCAGCATTAGCAGAGGGCTCTAAGATAGTAGCCCTGTAAGTGAGATTGATACAAGCGTTGTCAGCATTAGGTATCTCGGGGAAGAAGGAGACGATGTAGTCAGCTGGTGCTAAACTAGCTGGATCTATTTCGGTAATCACTTCATCGGATGTCATACCTCCGTTGATCCTGAACTCGCCATCCACGGCTGGAGTAGCCGCGCTAAAAACTCTGGCTGATATCTCCACTATGGGGTCATCAGGACATAGCTCTTCAGCATCAGCAGTGGGCACATTGACGATCGCTGGCTCCGTCACGTTGATGGTCATTGTCGTCATTCCAGCATCTATACACCCTCCGACTCTCGGCTGATCATATGTGATGCTTACTGCTCCGGCTGCCGCTAGGGCAGGATTGAACAGGGTATCCTCTTCTATATTGCCTGATGCTGAATTATTGATATAAGTACCCATGACATTACCTGCATTAATCAGAAGCTCATCAAGTATGATGTTGCCTCCAGCCTTACAGATCGTTGTATCCCTCGAATCCAGCATGCTCGGCATAGCAGCTATGGACTCAAACTGGATATCGCTAGTGAAACAATTAGCATTTAAATCTGAGGGCGTGAAACTGATCGTCTCATTACCCGGCATAAAGTCATCAGTATTGATACTGGTGACATCTGCGCCGTCAAGTGAATAGCTGCCTGGGACTGGTCTGCCTATTGCGTCCTCTACGACTTCACTGAGGATAATCTGCTGATTGTCAATATTACATAACTGACCTAAATCAATGGCATCCAAGGGTGTCAATGAATCGACGCTGAGTGTAAAGAAAATATTATCACAGCGGTCAAATTCCGCTGGAGGGACGTATTGCATGGTATAATTGCCTGCCGGCAGACCGGTAGGGTCCAACATATTATTATCGGGGCCACTGAGAGCCGAGGTGATCATTCCAGACATCTCCGTATAGCTACCACCTGCGGGTATCGCATCGGTAGTCAAACCATTCAGGTCGACTGGGGTCCCGCTATCACACACGCTTATATCTGAAAATGTGATACTGGTAATCTCGAAGCTGAGAGAGCCCGTGATGCAGCCAGGCTGGTCATCCCTGCTTAATTCTGGAGCGAAAGTAATGGTATAGCTGCCTACTGGCTGCGAGATATCTATCGTTTGCGCTGCTTCATTCACGGAGGGACCAGACCAGTCTACTAATAGGCCATTGACTCGATTGTTGTACCTGAAGCTATCAAGATCGATCACATCATTACTTTGACAGAAGGGTCCAATAGGTTCTGGTGTAGCAGGTCGAGTATCGTAGATCTCGATATTATAGTCCACCTCTTCGCTGCAATTATTATCAGTAAATCTGAAAGGATTCAAACCTATATTCATGGCTGATAGGTCAAAAAAACCGTCGGCCGTCACGTAAGCTGCTCCAGAGAATACGCCCTGAGTGCCGAGAAACTCTCCTGGTGTACCAAAGACTAGTTCGCTTGACTGGTTCATGGAATACGTCTTGCAAAAGCCAGGTGGAGGATCATTAGTCAAGCCATCAATATATGTAGATTTAAAGGGGACTAAGGTCTCAAATATCACGGGACCGCTCAATGAAGGGACACAATCACCGATAATATCAAATTTAAACACATTATCTCCCCTAATAGTCTGCCCAGTTATATTATCAAAAATTTCCACTACAAACTCTGGAGTGTTACTTATGATCGCCACGCCATCCCCGAAATTGGTTCTAGTGAGTTTATATTGGCAGCCTGGACAGTTAGTCGAATCTATTCCATTCAGTCTTAGCGTGACCATCTCTTCAATGCAATAAAAGTCCTTGTCGGGAATGATTTCTTTAGTTGGTGAAATACTGGGCAGGTCACTCTCAGCAACTTCGACGGTCTTACTAAATACAAACATGCCACAGCCATCGGCCCTAAAGGTTAATACTTCGGGGCCTGTCGTAATGGGCGAAAACACATTATTAGTTACAAATGATCCATCCCATGTTCCATTGATCAAACTACCATTATAATCTATTGGATTAGGCAGGACTAAATCAGTTGAGACGCAAATCGCTGGAAAAACAATAGCCGCCTCTACATCAGCTTGGGTGATTAGGGGAATTGATATGGCAAAGGTCAGTGGCATACATGAGCCATTATCTGCGGTTACCTCATAATCAAATGTCCCAGCAGCATTATCTGGGATGGTCGGAGTTACTGATGTACCAGATAGTTGAGTCCCACCAGCGCTAAGCGGTGTCCAGCTGACAGTGCATCCTGCATCGCAATTAGACAAATCAAGATTTACAGTGACGGGATCTCCAGGACACGTCTGTGGCTTACTGAATGTAACATCATCAAGAACTGGAGTCGCCTGAGTATTTATTCCGACGCCAGTGAGGGTTGTTTCGATGACTAGATTATCAGTGGTCGAGTTAACTTTACCGCCCACTGTGACGGTTAACATTTCTCCGCAATCAACAGAAATGCTTCTTTCAATTGGTAGTACACTTCCTGCACATTCATCTATTTGTGTTATTGTCGATTTTGTAGTAGAAGTAAGCCCTATAAATACTCTATCAGTTACATTACAAGCGTTACATTCAGTATTAGTTGAGGATACTCTTATGGAGACATCTACACTTTGGAATTGCGATATGTCTATTAGATTAGAGCTAACTGTAGCCGGACCGCTGTTTACTGGTGCACACGTACCTCCTGATCTATCTAGGTCGCATACTCCAGGAGTCGAGCCCTCAGTCCTACACGGTTCGCATGTAGTAGAACCTGAACCTTCAATATCAAATATTGTGATGACATTGCCATTTCTATTAAACTCACCATCCCCGTCACAATCCATTGCATCGGGTTCCCCCCATGTAATGGTAATAGGGGTCTGCCCTGCAGTGATCCCGTAAATTAGAATTGAAATGGCTATCGAAAAAATTCTCAGTCTCACACTCATGAATCGGTGTTGCAAATAATACTAACGCGTAATCTATATTTTTGAGGATCGGCGAAGATACAGGAAATATACGTCAGACCCCTTGCAGAGATTGTGATTCATAGCTATTATTTACTAAGAATACTGCGTAATGTCTTGACAGCTGTTTAACTATAGCAATCGCAGTTGATGCTTTGCTTTTAAGCTATCTCATAACCTACTGATCCACAACTATTTATAATTTATAGCACTCCAGAATTAATCCAATCATTATCTTATAATCCTATAGTTTTTAATTTGGTTAAATACGATTCGCTAATACAAGCAAAACCATCAATTAATAGGTTAGCAATCAATTTTATAAGATGGCGAAATCACCTACGATCACACTATTCTGGCCAGTCGTTCTTGGTCAACCTACCCTATATCATAGATGTGCGTATGGATGACCACCTATGCTTATACAATAGTCATTGCCGCTTGGTCCATTTAGGACGGCGCCTATGCTCTATAATCTGTAAAATTACAGGGCATGGCTGCCTTCAATTGACCAAGGATATGGTTAACTTGTGCCAAAGAAATCCCTTAAAAGTCAACCCGATCGACTATGTCTCACGCTACTACGGAAATGCCCTACTTCATCAAACCATCGAAATCACTTTCGGATGACAAGAAGCGGCAAGCTTATGAGCAGGCTCTCCAAGATATCTTGTCGCTTACTGTTTCTGAATCCGATGTCATCATGAAAATGGTGAGTATTAATTGTATCCTGAAGACTCACCTGCCCTATTATTATTGGGTGGGCTTCTATTGTGTCAAAGAGGGAGCCCTCATCGTGGGTCCATATCAGGGCACTCTCGGCTGTCTACACATAGCCTTTGGAGAGGGTATCTGTGGTCAGGTGGCCGATAGCGAGGAGACAATGATTGTCAATGATGTCCACTCACTCGTTCAGGGAGTACAGCACATCGCTTGCGATCCTAACTCGCGATCAGAGATAGTCGTCCCAGTCTTTAATTCAGCAGGCCGCCTGATAGCTGTCTTCGATGTTGATAGCAGTCTGATGAATAGTTTTAGCGCGATAGATCAACACTATCTGGAGAAGATCATGCACCGCTGTTTTACTGATATGCCGCTCACCCAAACATCACTAATCCTATGAGTCACCAGACAACATCCTCCCGGGGGCTGAAAGCCCTGAATACAGAATTGCGCGTCGATATGACGATTTCCAGGGAGGCACAGCGCAATCAATATGATGAGACCCTCAATCCAACAGGTAGCTTTCCGCTGAATATTGCAGAAAATAGACTCAACTGGGCAATGCTGAAGGCAAAATTTAAACAGATATGCAGTCAGCACGAAATAGATGATTGGGTATTGGCCTATACAGCGGCCTCGGGCGCGCCAGAATTTAAGGCAGCCATAGCAGCTTTCTATCAGCGCTACTTCCAGCCTGGCGTAGCGGTAGATCCCATGAGCTTGGCAATATCCCCCGGTGCTACAGGGATCGTAGAGATGACAGCTTTCATCTTAGGTGATGCTGGCGATACAGCAGCTATGCCAGCCCCTTGCTATCCAGTATATCGACAGGACATGAATAATATGGCAGGCGTGCTCCGCTATGATATCATCACTCACGGACCACTGCACGAGCTCGCTCACGGTCCCTTGCTCGATCTAAGTCATCTTGCTCAGGCCAAGACTGATATAGCCGCCAACGGTAGTCGCCTGCGCATGCTAATCATCACAACACCAGATAATCCTACTGGAGTGATCTACGACCAGCGCCATCTCTTAGAAATAGCTGAATGGTGCATCGCTGAAGAGGTACACCTAATCGTCAATGAAATATACGCTCTCTCAGCCATCGACCGCACTCATAAAACCATCAAAGATGACTATCCTGATGTCGATGACTTTACTTCATTTCTCAGCATCATGGCTGATAAGCAGAGTAATTATTTGCATCATTGGTATTCATTCTCCAAGGATTTTGGAATATCGGGTTTTCGCGTAGGCGTCCTTCACTCCCATAATGAAGAGCTGATCAAGGCGTATGAAAATTTTAACATGACGCATTCTGTGTCTAATCATACGCAGTGGATGCTGATGCATCTATTGGGAGATAGCACTTTCTTAGATAAGTATATTGAAGTCAATCAACAAGCGATCACAACATCCTATGTAGAGGTCGTCACCCTATGTCGCAAGCATGAGATTCCCTACGTACCATCCTATGGTGGGCTTTTTATCTGGATTGACATGGCCAGATATCTCCAAGCAGACAGCCAAGCAGCAGAGATGAAGTTGTGGATGGACCTATATGAGAGCACTGGTATTTTGTTGACACCTGGTCAGGGCTTTGGCCACCTAGGCTTTGGTAAGTACAGAGTAGTCTATCCTTATGTCTCTCTCAAAAAACTAAGGGTAGCTCTAGCAAAAATGGATTCCTTTTTACTGGGGCGGTCAGCTGAGGCTTGATCAGTCGGGTGTTAGGACAAGAATACTTTTAAAGATTGTAGCTCTTCGAGGATCGATCGATCAAGATTTGTCAAGGCTAGCATTTCAGCAGACCATGATCGTCCCCCAATATTACATTCCTTAGCTATATTTTTGAGATAATTAAAGCTATACCATACAGGTCTGAATTGAAATGCATGTATTATATAGCATTTCTTTGCTAATGCTAAAAATGCTTTGTTTGAATATGTTGAGGCATCTTCAGAATAACCCGATGCTTGAAATTGAAAATTCTATAGGATTGATAATTAATCGCTTAGAGATTGTCAATTATGCTGTTTTGATAATATGTATGGAATTGTGACACTGTGATAATTAATATTCAAAGAAAAACGGGGTCACACTAAATATTGGTTGTCATGATGTTATCAAAAATCTCGCCAACCAAAGCCTCTCTCTACTACCTTTCCCAGTACTTCTTACTGGGCGGCCAAGATATTACACCCTACTATGATTACTTCTGAATATGCCTATTGAGTTATCCGTTTACAGTCAAAATCTGCGATTAATTCAACTAATATATTCCATCTGTATTATTGTTTTGTTGATGATTGGAAATGGTAAAGGTCGTGAATTGCATGCTTAAAATCTTCATCACAATGGACTATTCGTGAAGTCTTGCTCTTCCCAAATCTAATTGGCCTTTAAGTGTCGGGACTGGCAATTGATAAGGGGAATAATTTATATCATATCATATCATAGTAATCTGAAAGTACGCTACAAAAGATCCTTCTTACTGAGCTTATAAGCTTAGCATGAATTCGATATTACATGACCAATAATAAATTCTAAATACACTAAATTATTCAATATAAATAGGCTGCTGTAACTTATAAATTCTCTAAACTATCGACATCGCCAGAAATCAAGAGACTGACATGCTTTGTGATCTTCTCGATGTCCCAATCCCACCAGGCCAGTTCCAATAGCCGATTAATGATATCGTCAGAGAAGCGCTTCTGTATTTCTTTGGCAGGGTTGCCACCGACAATAGTGTAAGGTGCTACGTCCTTAGTCACTACCGCCTGAGTGCCGATGATCGCTCCGTCACCTATGCTCACCCCGGGCATAATGGTCGCCCGATAACCTATCCAGACATCATTGCCGATGACCGTATTACCTTTGGATGGATAAGATTTTCCCTCCATGGCGCCGGCCCAGTCACCGCCAAATATGGCGAAAGGATAGGCGCTAATTCCGGCTGAGGCATGATTACCTCCATTCATGATGAAGCTCACATCAGATGCAATCATACAGAATTTACCGATGATTAACTGATCGCCTGAAAAGTCGAATAGGTACTTAACATTGTCCTCGAACTGATGGACATCTTTAAAATCATCGTAATAGGTATAGTCACCCACGATAATATTCGGGTTGGTTATAATATTCTTAAGGAAGCAAAGTCTATCGTAGTGATCAAGGGGAAATTTTTTGTCTTTGTCTGGTATATTCAAATCAATATTCTTTTGACACAATGATATTATTTATTCTTCATCTGAGCGGACCTGAATTAAGCAAAATTAGCGCTATATCGAATGTTGAGATTTAATCTCTAAAATTGCATAGCACTAATAGCAGCCTGCTGACCTCTGCTACATTCTTTCATAATAAAATCCTAATGTGAAGAACACACTACCTGCATGATAAGGCCATAATCAATTATTCCGCCCCATCGTTAACGATCTTCTGATCGAATAATGGTAGCTTCAAGCTGGTATTTCATCATAGCTTTTTTAAGTGACATGAAGGCTTTTATCGATTCATCCATTAGCTCACCTTTGCCTATAATAGATTCGCAATAATCTACCATAAATATTAAACACATGAAAAGAAGGAATTTTGTTAAGTCCAGCGTCGCTCTCTCCACGATACCGACGGCTTGTGTCACAACTAAATTAGTTGATTCAAAAATCAGTGAAACAATCCAAAACGAACTCTACGAATGGCGAAGCTATGATATAAAATGGGGGACTAATACACAGCCGCTGATCAGCTATCTTTCAGAGGCTCTTCAGCCAGCGATAAAGCGAGCTGGTGCTAAGCACTTCATGCTCTTCGAAGAAATAGCACCTGGAGGTCCAAAAAAAATGCATGTGCTCATAAGCTACCCCACTGCTCAGATATACCTCAGCGCACAGCATCTACAAGACGATAAAGTCTATACCAGTGCTGCTGCAGCATATCATGAGCTCGCTCCTGATCAGGCTATCTTCCACAGATATAGTTCTGACCTGCTTCAAGCTTTTGATGGTCTGAAGCAGATGATGGAGCCTTCTGATGAGACGACAGTCTATGAGCTGCGGACCTATGAAGGCTATAGCGAAGACGCTGTCAGAAGGAAGATCGCCATGTTTAATGATGAAGAAATTCCACTATTCATTAAAGTAGGCTTGCATCCTATTTTCTTTGGAGAGATGCTGAGCGGCCCTTACAGACCCTGCTTAGTTTACATGATACACTTTAAAGATATGGATGCTCATGCAGCAGCGTGGAAAGCATTTCTTGATTCACCAGAATGGAACGCTATGAAAACCTTACCCAAATATGCTAATACAGTTTCCAATATTAGAAACGTGTTTTTAAAGCGGATGGCATAGGTCGATCATTGAAGAAAACTAACAAGTGATAGAATAGTATGCTGACACGACAGATCTTTAGTTATGCTGAAAAATATCTGGCCTAAAACCGCTTAAGGCAATTAGCTCAATCCTCACTTCATAAGGTACAAAAAGCAAATCCTTATAGCGATCAGAATATTTATCTTGAGTCAGCTTAAAGTAAGTACGGCAGCAGCATAGTCATCTTTTCATGCATGCCTAAATATTTATGGACGGATTGATAAAAAGTATTTAATAGTAAGGTAGAAGATTATGGAGTTGATTTTAAAATACACGCCGCAGCTATTATCCTATCTGTTATTCTTAATCATGTTAGGCATGGGGATGACGCTCACCGTTTTGGATTTCAAGCGGGTGGCCTCCTACCCCAAAGCGGTGGTCATCGGACTGAGTAATCAGATCATCATCCTGCCGATCATCGGTGTCATCTTAGTCAGTGTGCTACCTATGGAACCTGTCTTTGCAATGGGCTTGATGCTGGTGGCCGCTAGTCCAGGAGGAGCTACCTCCAATCTCATCTCGCATCTCTCTAAGGGAGACACCGCATTATCAATCAGCATGACCGCTATTTCAAGCATCATCACAGTATTCAGTATCCCGCTCATCATAAATTATTCTCTGAAATGGATCATGGCGGCTGAGGGTGTAGAAATACAGCTACCCTTATGGAATACAGTAATCAATATATGTAAGCTGACGGCTCTGCCTGTGCTGCTGGGTCTCTTCATCAATCACCGCTTCCCCACATTTGCTGAGAGGAGTAAGCCTGTTATCGCTTGGGGATCTGGCATCATCATACTGATGGCGCTTGCCTTGATGGTGAATAAACTCAATGAAATAGGAAACGTGTGGGACTTCATCAAGTCAGCATTATGGGGTGTCCTCCTTTTGAATGTTCTGACACTTTTAGTGGGTTTTGTTAGCGCCAAAATGCTCAGACTTAACACACCTCAAGCCATTTCAATAGCTATAGAAAGCGGAATGCAGAATAATGTATTAGGTATGGCTATAGCCACATCTGCTACACTGCTCAATAGTCCTCTAATGGCTGCACCAGCTGGCGTTTATGGTATTGTCATGTGCGCTACAGGAGGAATCTTGATTTATTTATTTAGAAAAATGGTTAGTGCCGAAATGACTAAGCCATAAACATTCACGATGCCACTAAGAAGTGACTGTAGGAAACTCTCCTTTAATGTATGATTTAACCATAAATACCACGATGCCACACCGAACCACAACGCCTAATTACTTTCTACAATCGTACATGATAACATATTTAAGTTTATGAAAATCAGTTATGCGGCCGAAGGCGATTGTTATTTGATCATAGGGGGTATGAGTACCATCGGCCAGGCGCTGACACGACTGCTCCTCCAAAGTCAAGCCACTGTCTACGCAACAGACATTGCGCCTCAAGGCAAAGGAGGCCTCCCTAAAACCTATCACTACATGCAAAGTCAACCAACCGACTTTGCATCCATGCAGAGGTTATTGTCTGAGCTACCTGCGTCACTCACCGGATTAGTCTGCCTCTCTGGCACCATCAGTCACTTTGGTAGCGTCAGCGAAATGTCTATAGAACATTGGAAAGAAGTCTTCGATATCAGCTTTGCATCCTGCTATCATGCTTGCAAATTATTCAGTCCACTGCTCATGGCCGCTCATCGAGCTGCCATAGTCAATATGTCATCCGGCTTAGCATTTGGCGGACAGGCTAATTATGGCCCGTACACTAACGCCAAGGCAGCCATCAATAGCCTCAGCAGAACCCTCGCTACAGAACTGGCGCCGACAATCAGGGTCAATACTGTCGCTCCTGGAGCCGTCGATACCGCATTCATATATGATGACGAGGGCCAAACGAGATTTGATGTAAATCGATACAATAGTATAGTCCCGCTCGGGGAGATGGCTAAGCCTGAAGAAATAGCGGAGCTCATCTGCTATCTTCTCAGTGATGGTGCCAGCCACATCACTGGACAGTGCATACACATTAATGGCGGAGCTATGATGATGTGAGTTAGGTAAAAATAAGAGCGTTCTTGCAGGAGTATCCTAAGCTTTGGAGCACACGATACATATACGTATCGCCTAATCATAAGGAAAGATTTAGACAGCTTGGTTTGCAAGATTGAGCTTGACTATGACAGGCATGTTCAGTAGTAAAAAATAAATTTAGAAGTAAGAGAACTGTTGGTCAAGCTGATATGACTTTAGCACTTTTAGGTCATAATCTGTACAAAT
>ENA-ORXM01001489-ORXM01001489.1-marine-metagenome-genome-assembly--contig:-NODE-1489-length-32641-cov-3.997543_pt1 | contig 32641 bp, 32 predicted proteins | sample MGYA00237867_ERZ511480 | MGnify/ENA primary metagenome ERZ511480 (study PRJEB26309, sample SAMN06266103) | marine metagenome | isolation source: Algal blade | place: United Kingdom:Sidmouth, United... | reverse complement strand
CGTCGCGGCACGGGAAGGGAGTGAGTGGGGTGCGGTGCGGTGGGCGTGTGCTGGGGCGCCCCACCTGACACACCGCGCCACGTCTCCTCCCACCACCCTGACACGCTCACCGCCGTGACCACCACGCCACCGCCAAGCCGCACGCACACGCCGGCGACGTTGACGAGGAAGCGCGCAGCAGGCGGCACGCACGCTCACCCCAGCGGCGCCGGCAAACCGCCACGCCCCGACACCGCGCCGAGGCAGGAACGCTCCGCCACCACCGACGCCGAAGGGCCGCCCCACACGACGCCGCGCAGCGTGCCTGCGGCGCCGCGCCGCGACGTGACGGGCGCCCCCGAGTGGCGGGGGCTGCCGCAGGACACCTACGCTGCAGGCCGCGGCGCTCCGCGGGCGGGGTATCCGGCAGGCACAGCGCGAGATTGATCTCGCTGAAACGGCGCGCCCGCGTGCGGGCGAGCCAGGCGATCTCGCCGAACACCGCCCCGAGGGCATGGTTCGCCGACAGTGGCAGCGTCCCGAGCGCCGCCACCGCCCACTTCGCCAGCCTCAGACGCATCTCACCGCTCGCCGCGAAAAGCGCGAGCGTACTAGAATCGACATCGTTCGGCCCCGAGAGAAGACGGGGCGAGACGGGGCGGGAATGCGATGAACGAGCGCGGGGAGCCGAAGGTGCTGCCGCCGGCGGAGGTCGCCGCGATGATGCGCGCCGACCCCAGCCTGCTCTTCGTCGACGTGCGCTCCGACATGGAGTACCTGATGATCGGGCACCCGACGGGGGCGGTGAACGTGCCGTGGATCGACGCCCCGGACTGGATCGTCAATGATCGCTTCGTCGCCGAGATCAGAAAGCTCATGCTCGGGCGCACCAGCCGCGGCGTCAGTGCTCCGCTGGTGCTGATCTGCCGAAGCGGCAACCGCTCGCGCGATGCCGCGCGGGCGTTGATCGAAGACGGGCTGACGACGGTCCACGTCGTCGAGGGCGGGTTCGAGGGACCGCTGGACGAGGAGCATCACCGCAACACGATCGCCGGCTGGCGTTTCGCGGGATTGCCGTGGGTGCAGTGCTGACGCCTCGCACCGCACGTCCCTTGTCCGCGGTGCTTCCGTGCGGTGCACCGTCGTCCGTGACGGCGTCGCTTCGTGCGTTCTCGTCCGTTGCGCTTCCGCGCGGCGCACCGTCGTCCGTGACGGCGTCGCTTCGTGCGTTCTCGTCCGTTGCGCTTCCGTGCGGCGCGCCGTCTGCCCTGACGGCGTCGTTCCACGCGTTCTCGTCCGTGATCTCTCCCCGCTCGTGGTCGTCCCTGACCACGACGGGCAGTATCGCGAGCGCGGTGGGTCCGTGCCATCGGAACCGCCGTCTTCTGCCGTGCGAACTTCGCCCTTTGTCTATCGGAGAGTTCCTACCCTGATCGCGCTGGTGCAGCGAGTGCTGTGGGCGAGCGTCACCATCGAGGGTGTCGAGACCGCCCGCACGGGGCCGGGCACGCTCGCGCTGGTCGGCGTCGAGCGCGACGACGTCGAGGAGGACGCCGACCGTCTCGCGACGCGTCTGCTCGGCTTTCGGATGTTCGCCGACGCGGCCGGGCGCATGAACCTCGATCTCGTCGCCGCCGGTGGATCGTTGCTGCTCGTGCCGCAGTTCACGCTCGCGGCCGACACCCGCCGCGGTCGCCGCCCCGGCTTCTCCACGGCGGCCGAGCCCGAGCGGGCGGAGGCGCTGTTCGAGCACTTTCGTGCCCGTCTCGCCGAGACCGTTCCCGAGACCCGCGCCGGCACCTTCGGGGCGCACATGCAGATCGCCTCCGTCAACGACGGCCCGGTCACTTTTCAGCTCCGCAGCGCGACACGCGGCGTGTCGGATCGAGCGTAGCGAACGGCCTCGCGCCGGTTCCCGACACGGCCGTCCGGGGTGGGGGGAATCGAGCCCGGGCCTCCGACCGGTCCCGATGCGAGCGTTCGCCGGTGCCGGTAGCCGCGACGAGCGTGTATCCTGCCGCCCTGTTTGGCGGGGGAGCAGGGAAGGTGGGCGAGCGGCGGGCGAGCGTCACGCGGAACACGCTGGAGACGCGCATCACGGTCACCGTCGCGCTCGACGGGACGGGCGGCGGCAGACGCGCCTCGGGCGTGCCCTTCCTCGATCACATGCTCGACCAGATCGCCCGGCACGGGCTCTTCGACATCGATGTCGACTGCGACGGCGATACCGACATCGACGACCACCACAGCGTCGAGGACATCGGCATCGCGCTCGGCGCCGCCTTCGCCGAAGCGCTCGGGGAGCGTCGTGGCATCCAGCGCTACGGCCATGCCTACGTGCCGCTCGACGAGGCGCTCTCGCGGGTCGTCGTGGACTTCTCGGGCCGCCCCGGTCTGCACTTCCGAGCCGACTTTCGTCGCTCGCGCGTCGGCCGTTTCGACACCGACCTCACGCGCGAGTTCTTCCAAGGCTTCGCCAACCACGCGCGGGCGACCTTGCACATGGACACGCTGCACGGCGACAACGATCACCACCGCATCGAGACGCTGTTCAAGGCCTTCGGCCGGGCGCTGCGCCTCGCCTGCAGTGTCGACGAACGTGCCGCGGGGGCCATGCCCTCGACCAAGGGTGCGCTGTAGCGATGGACCTTCGGAGCATCTAGCGATGCAACGCATCGCCGTCATCGACTACGGCATGGGCAATCTCCGCTCGGTCGCCAAGGCGCTCGAGCGCGTCGCGCCGGACGACGAGGTCATCGTCAGCGGCGACGCCGCCGTCATCGCCTCGAGCGATCGCATCGTCTGTCCCGGCCAGGGCGCGGCACGCGACTGCATGGCCGCGCTGCACGCGAGCGGCCTCGGTCGGACGATCCTCGACACGGTCGACACGCGCCCCTTCCTGGGCATCTGCATGGGGCTGCAGGTCCTGCTCGACGCGAGCGAGGAGAACGGTGGCGTGCCGTGTCTCGGCGTCGTGCCCGGGCGGGTGACGCGCTTCGCCGAACCGCTGCTCGATGCCGACGGGACGCGGCTGAAGGTCCCGCACATGGGATGGAGCCGCGTGCACCAGCGCGCCCCGCACCCGCTCTGGCACGGCATCGCCGACGGTGCTCGCTGCTATTTCGCCCACAGCTACGTCTGCGAGCCCGCCGATGCCGGGCTGGTCGTCGGCTCCTGTGACTACGGGCGGGAGTTCGCCGTCGCGATCGCCTATCCGGGCTTCTTCGCCTGTCAGTTCCACCCCGAGAAATCGGCCGCCGACGGGCTCGCGCTGCTCGCCAACTTCGTCGGCTGGGACGGTCGATGAGCTCCGTCGCCCGACGCTCGCTCGACTGGCGCCGTAGGACTGTCCCGTCGGCGGACGGAGATGCGAAGTCCGTCACGCGACCCGTCCCGACACGAGTGCCCGTGCCATGCTGATCATCCCGGCCATCGATCTGAAGGACGGGCGCTGCGTGCGTCTGCGTCAGGGACGCATGGAGGACGACACCGTCTTCGCCGAGGATCCGACCGAGGTCGCCCGGCGCTGGATCGCCGAAGGGGCGCGACGGCTCCATCTCGTGGACCTCGACGGGGCGTTCGCCGGGGAGCCGAAGAACGGCGAGCCGGTGCGGGCCATCGTCCGGGAGGCGGGCGAGGTGCCGGTGCAGATCGGCGGCGGTATCCGCAGCGAGGTGATCGCCGACGCCTACGTCGATGCCGGTGTCCGCTGGCTCATCGTCGGCACCCTCGCGGTCAGGGATCCCGGTTTCGTCACCCGGCTCTGTGCCCGTCACCCCGGCCGCGTCATCGTCGGGCTCGACGCGAAGGAGGGGATGGTCGCCGTCGATGGCTGGGCCGAGACCTCGGCCACGCGGGCGGTCGATCTCGCCCGCCGCTTCACCGATTCGGGGGTGGCCGCCATCGTCTACACCGACATCGCCCGTGACGGCATGATGCAGGGGGTCAACGTCGAGGCGACCGCGGCGCTCGCCGAGGCGGTCGAGGTGCCCGTCATCGCCTCCGGCGGGGTCACGACGCTCGCCGACATCGAGGCGCTCGGCGCGGTGTCGGGGGGAGGGAACCGCGGACGAGCCATCGCCGGTGCGATCGTCGGACGCGCGCTCTACGAGGGCACGGTCGATCTCGCCGCCGCCCAGGCGCTCGGCGACACCCTCGCCGCGCGCCGCTCCGCCGTCGGTACCGACGATGCTCCCGGGGAGCTTCCGGCAGAGGCACGCGCTGTCGAGGCCACCGCGATCGGCACGAAGACCGACGAGCCGGGCGAGGGGCGCTAGCGTGGGTCTCGCGCGCCGCATCATTCCCTGCCTCGACGTCGACGCCGGTCGCGTCGTCAAGGGGGTGAAGTTCGTCGATATCCGCGATGCCGGAGACCCCGTCGACGTCGCCCGCCGCTACGACACCGAGGGCGCCGACGAGATCACCTTCCTCGACATCACGGCGAGCTCCGGCGAGCGCGATCTGATCCTGTCGGTCATCGAGCGGGTGGCCTCCGAGGTGTTCATCCCGTTGACCGTCGGCGGTGGCGTGCGAGCCGTCGAGGATGTTCGACGGCTCTTGAACGCGGGTGCCGACAAGGTCGGCATCAACACCGCGGCGGTGATCGACCCCGAGCTCGTGCGCCGTGCCACCGAGCGCGTCGGGGCGCAGTGCATCGTCGTCGCGATCGACGCCAAGGCGGTCGCCGGCCCGGCGGCCGGCCGGCCGGGGGAGGCGCCGCGCTGGGAGGTGTTCACCCACGGTGGGCGCCGCGCGACCGGGCTCGACGCGATCGAGTGGGCGTATCGGATGGCCGCCTACGGCGCCGGCGAGATCCTCCTGACCAGCATGGATCGGGACGGCACCAAGGCGGGGTTCGATCTCGAGCTGGTGCGGGCGGTCGGCGAGGCGGTCGAGATCCCGGTCATCGCCTCCGGCGGCGTCGGCACGCTGCAGCATCTGGTCGACGGAGTGCTCGTCGGCGGTGCGGACGCCGTGCTCGCCGCCAGCATCTTCCACTTCGGACAGCACAGCATCGGCGAGGCCAAGGCGTACATGAGCGAGCACGGCATCGAGGTACGGAAGACGGCGACGAGCGCGTGCTAACATCGCCGGCCCCGCCTCGTGCGGTGCCATGAACCACTCTCCCGCATGAGCTCCCCGAGTCCGCTCGACGCCGTCTCCTTCGACGCCGCCGGCCTCGTCCCCGTCGTCACGCAGGATGCCGCCTCCAGGCAGGTGCTGATGTTCGCGTGGATGAACCGCGAGGCGCTCGCCGAGACCGTCGCGAGCGGCCGTGCGGTCTACTTCTCCCGCTCCCGGCAGCGACTCTGGAGAAAGGGCGAGGAGTCCGGCCACGTGCAGCACGTGCGCAGCTTGCGTCTGGACTGCGACGGCGACGTGCTGCTGATGGGCGTCGAGCAGGTCGGTGGCATCGCCTGCCACACGGGGCGCGCCCATTGCTTCTTCCGCGAGCTCGACGCGGGCGGGGAGTGGCGTACCGTCGAGGCGGTACTCCGTTCCCCCGAGACGATCTACGGCCCCGGTCGCGGGCCGGCATGAGCACCGCGGCGAACCCGGAGCGAGTGTCCGCGGATGTCCTCGCACGCCTCGGACGCACGCTGGAGGCGCGGCGCGGGGCCGATCCCGCCTCCTCCTACGCCGCCAGCTTGTTCGGCCGCGGTACCGACACCATGTTGAGGAAGATCGGTGAGGAGACGGTGGAGCTCATCCTGGCGGCCAAGAGCGAGAACGACGAGCACGTCGTGGCGGAGACCGCGGACCTCTGGTTTCACACACTCGTGCTCCTGAGCTACCGGGGACTCGGTCCCGATGACATACTGAACGAACTCGCACGTCGCGAGGGGGTCTCGGGACATACCGAGAAGGCCGCTCGCGACGTGACCCCCCGCGACGGCGCCTCGGGCGACGTCACCCGTGGAGAACCGAACTCATGATGCCAAGCGTCCCCCAGCTGTTGATCATCCTCGCCATCGTCGTGCTGATCTTCGGCGCCAAGCGCCTGAAGTCCCTCGGCGGCGACCTCGGCGGTGCCGTCAAGGGCTTCAAGCAGGCGGTCAAGGATGAGGATGAACCGGCCGCCGGAGAGCCCGCCCGCCTCGAGAACGCCGATGATGCCGTGGTCCGCAACGCGAGCGATCCGGCGGCGTTGCGCGAGCGCGACGACCACAAGCCGGGCTGACGCTCCTCTCGAGCGGCGCTCGCCGGCACTGACAGCTGCGACTGACCCGTGTTCGACGTCGGTTTCACCGAGATCCTCCTGATCGGCGTGGTCACGCTCGTGGTCGTCGGTCCCGAGCGCCTGCCCGATGTCGCGCGCACGGCCGGGCGTTGGATCGGCAAGCTCCAGCGGTTCGTGCGCGGGGTCAGGACCGATATCGCCAGAGAGCTCGACAGCGGAGAGCTCAAGAAGCTCATCGGCGATCAGCGCGAGCAGATCGACGAGCTCCGCAAAGTGGTCAGCTCGACCCAGCGCGAGCTCGAGTCCTCGACGCACGAGATCGTCCGCGGCGCGAGAAAGAAGCTGACCGAGCTCGAGACGGCGGCGACCGATGTCGACGAGGCCGAGGCGCGGATCGACGAGGCTGCCGCTCGAGTCGACGAAGCCGAGAACCGGATAGAGGAGGCGGAGGGCGGTCTCGACGGCGCCGCCGCCCTGGTCGACAAGGCCGAGGAGCGGCTCGACGATGCGGCCGTCCGGGTCGAGGAGGCCTCCCCCGAGGACGGTGATGCGAACCCGGTGGTGCTCGACAAGCCCGGCGGAGCCTCGACGAGGCCGTCGACGCGCTCGTCGGGTGTTTCGCCGGCCGAGGGCGCCGAGGCGGCGGCGAGGGCGATCGATCACCGGAGTGGGCAGGTGGACGGTCAGGTGGTCGGGCCGATCGGCGATCCGGCCAACGGCGCACCGTCCTCCGACGCCACGGACGAGGCCGTGCGTCGAAGCGGCGGTTCCGGAGCCTGAGCGTGGCGGCGAGCGATGACTCTCACGTAGACGACTCTCACGTGGACGACTCTCACGTGGAGGAGGAGCAGGGCTTTCTCTCCCATCTCGTCGAGCTGCGCGATCGGCTGCTGAAGATGATCCTGTCGGTCGTCGTCCTGTTCGCCTGCCTGTTCTGGTTCTCCGACGACATCTACTCCTGGCTCGCCGCCCCCCTGATGGCGCATCTGCCCAACAGCCAGATGATCGCGATCGATGTCGCCGCCCCCTTCTTCATCCCGTTCAAGCTCACGCTGATGCTGTGCGTGTTCCTGGCGGTGCCTTATCTGCTCTACCAGATCTGGGCGTTCGTCGCGCCGGGGCTCTACACGCACGAGAAAAAGCTCGTGTTCCCGCTGCTCGTCTCGAGCACGTTGCTCTTCTACCTCGGCGTCGCGTTCGCCTACTACGTGGTGTTTCCGCTCGTGTTCGGCTTCTTCACCGGCGTCGCTCCCGAGGGGGTCGCGGTCAGCACCGACATCGGGCGCTACCTCGATTTCGTCATCACGTTGTTCTTCGCCTTCGGCATCGCCTTCGAGGTGCCCGTCGCGACCGTGCTCGTCGTCGCCGTCGGCATCACCACGCCGGAGCAGCTGCGGAAGATCCGCCCCTACGTCTTCGTCGCCGCCTTCGTCATCGGCATGTTCCTGACCCCGCCGGACATCATCTCGCAGACATTGCTGGCGGTGCCGATGTGGCTGCTCTACGAGGTCGGCATCGCCTTCGCGAGTCTGTACAAGCGACGCATCACCGAGGCAGGGGAGGCTCGCGACAGGCTCCACGAGGCGGAGAGCGGGCCGTCGGCGGCGGCGAAGACGGTCGGTACGGGCGGGAAGAGGCCCGCGACGAAGCGCGGCGATCCGGACGGCCCCGACCCGAGCACCTGACCCTCCCCCCACCCACGAACGCTCATGTCATCGCGAACCGAGCCTGCCCCGGACGAACCTTCGTCCGCGCCTCTGCCGCCGCGGCGCAAGGCGTTGCTGATCATCATGGACGGCGTCGGACACAACCCTTCCAAGCGCGACAACGCCGTCGCCATCGCCCGTACCCCGAACCTCGATCGCATCTTCTCGAGCACGCCGACGACCGTCATCGAGGCATCCGGCCGTGCGGTCGGCCTGCCCGACGGACAGATGGGCAATTCCGAGGTCGGGCACCTCACCCTCGGCGCCGGTTGCGTGTTGAAGCAGGACCTCGTGAAGATCAGCGATGCGATCGAGAACGGGAGCTTCTTCGAGAACGCCGCGCTCGTCGACGCCGCGACGCGAGCGAAGACGACCGATCGGCCCGTACACCTGATCGGGCTCGTCTCCGATGGCGGCGTGCACTCGCACCTCGATCACCTCGTCGCGCTCCTCGAGCTCTGTCGCCGCCGCGGCGCACGCCCATTGGTGCACATGATCACCGATGGGCGCGACACCGCGCCCGCGATCGCGGCGAGCTACCTCGGGGGCATCGAGCCCGCGCTCGAGCGCGCCGGAGGGGCGATCGCATCGGTCTCGGGCCGCTACTACGCGCTCGATCGCGACCATCGTTGGGAGCGTGTCGAGCAGGCTTGGCGGGCGATCGTGCTCGGACAGGGGCGGCGCGCGACCGATGCGCACGCGGCGATCGAAGCGGCGCGGGAGGCGGGCGAGAGCGACGAGTTCATCGTGCCGACGGTGCTCGATGCGCACGAGGAGGTGATGCCCGATGACCCGGCGATCTTCTTCAACTTCAGAAACGATCGACCGCGCGAGCTCTCGGAGGCGCTTGCCGACGGTACCGGGTTCGACGGGTTCGATCGGGGGAGTGCGCCGCGTGTCGCGCTCACGACGCTGACGCGCTACCGCACCGACTACACCTTCCCCTTCGCCTTCTCGCGCGACAAGCCGGGTCGGACCCTCGGTGCCGTCGTCGACGCCGCCGGCATCCGCCAGCTCAGGAGCGCCGAGACGGAGAAATTCCCGCACGTGACGTTCTTCTTCAACGGTGGCCTCGACGAGCCGTTCGCCGGCGAGGAGCGCCGCCTGGTCGACTCCCCCAAGGTCGCCACCTACGACCTGGCGCCCGAGATGAGCGCGCGGGGGGTGACCGACGCCGTGCTCGAGGGGCTCGCGAGCGGCGAGTTCGGCCTCGTCGTGGTGAACCTGGCCAACGGCGACATGGTCGGTCACACCGGGGTGTCCGATGCCGTCGTCAGCGCCGTCGAGACGGTCGACACGATGGTCGGAGAGCTCTGGGACACGGCCGTCGAGCACGACTACTCGATCGTGCTGACGGCCGATCACGGCAACTGCGACATGCTCGTCGATCCGCTGACCGGCAGCCCGCACACGCAGCACACGACCTTCCCCGTCGCCTGTGCCGTTCACGACATCGAGCCACGGGCGCTCGGCACCGGGCACGGGCTGCCCTCGATCGCCCCGACGCTGCTCGAGCTGATGGGACTCGAGCGGCCCGAGGAGATGAGCGGACGCTCACTGCTGCTCGGCGGCGCGTCACCGTGAGGGGAACCGAAAGCGGTACACCGAGCGGTGCCGCCGACCGGAACGGCAACGAGAGCGAGAGCAGAGCTGGCGGGAGGGGCTCCGACGACGGACTCGTCAGCGTCGGCGAGGCGCTGATCGCTCTGCTCGAGCGAGCCGGAATCGATACCGTCTTCGGCATCCCGGGTATCCATACCATCGAGCTCTATCGGGCGCTCGCCGCGAGCGGTATCCGCCACGTCACACCCCGTCACGAGCAGGGCGCGGCGTTCATGGCCGACGGCTACGCGCGGGTCAGCGGCAAGCCGGGCGTCTGTTTCCTGATTACCGGCCCGGGGCTGAGCAACGCGGTCACGGCCATGGCGCAGGCACGCTCCGAGCGGGTGCCGATGCTCCTCGTGAGCGGCGTCAACCCACGCGATACGCTCGGCGAGAGGGAGGAGGGGCGTCTGCACGAGCTGCCCGACCAGGGAGCGCTGGCGGCCGCCGTCGCGTTGCGCACCGACACGCTCCGCGATCCCGAGCGCCTGGTCGATGTGCTGACCGAGTCCCTCGCCGCGCTGCGTGGACCGCGCCCCGGCCCCGTCCACCTCGAGATTCCCATCGACGTGATGAGCGCGCCGCTCTCGCTCGACGGTATTCGCGCCTTCGGGCATCGCTCGCCGCGGAGCGTGTCGCGGGTCGCACCGTCTTCGTCCGACATAGAACGCGCCGCGACGCTGTGTCGCACGGCACGGCGGGTGACGATCCTCGCCGGGGGCGGCACGGTGCGCTCGGCCGGTGCCGTACGTGCGCTCGCCGAGCGGCTCGATGCACCGGTGATCAGCACCACCAACGCGCGGGGCATCATGGCCGCCCATCCGCTCGACGTACCGGCGAGCCCGAGCCTCGCGGCCGTCCGTGAGCTCGTCGCGCGCAGCGACCTCGTGCTCGCGCTCGGTACCGAGATGGGGGCGACCGACTACGACCTGTACGAACGCGGCCCACTGCCCTTGCCCGAGCACTGGATTCGGGTCGACACCGATCCGGCGACGTTCGCCCGCGAACCTTTCGCCTCCTTGGCCATCAGGGGCGAGGCGGGCGCGTTCGCCGAAGCGCTGGTGGCGGCATTGACGGACGAGACCACCCCCTCGGACCCCACGGCGGCGAGCGGCACGGATGAGGCGGGTGACGCGGGTGGCGTCTTCGACGGCTCGGGGGGAGGAGCCGGCGGCGACGGCACGGCCGGCGATGGGGCGGGCCGCGCGCGGGCCGTGCGCGAGAGGGCGCTCGCCGAGCTCGGCGAGGAGTATCGCGCGCTGCTCGATACCGTCGGGGCGATCTGGCGCGCTCTGCCGGGCGCGACCCTCGTCGGCGACTCGACCCAGCCGATCTACGCGGGCAACCTCTACGTCGATGCACCGCACCCCGGCGCCTGGTTCAACTCGGCGACCGGCTACGGCACGCTCGGTTATGCCCCACCGGCAGCGATCGGCGCGGCCATCGGCGACCCCGACCGTTCGGTCGTCTGTCTCGTCGGCGACGGCGGGCTGCAGTTCTCCCTAGCCGAGCTCGGCAGCGCTCGCGACATCGACGCCGACGTGGCCTTCGTGGTCTGGAACAGCCACGGCTACCTCGAGATAGAGCGAGCGATGACGACGGCCGGTGTCGTGCCGCTCGGCGTGACCCCTTCCGCCCCCGACTTCGTCGCCGTCGCCAAGGCGTACGGACTGCCGGCACGCCGCGTGCGCGATTCCGCCGCGCTCGAGGACGCGCTCGCCAGCCTGCCGCGACCTTGCCTGGTCGAGTACGAGATCACTTCCAACGACTGAACGCGGTACGGCGTCGGCCACGCTCCGCCGGCCGAGTTCGGTGGTGGGAGAACTTTCTCCGTGTAATCGATACCAATCCGGTCGATAGCGGCTCGTACATCCCCCATCCTCTTGCTCACGAAGCATTCCGGCCGCGCCATGGAGCGCGTGATGATCGACGACTTTCTGACTTCCCCCGACGACGTTCCATCTCCGTGCAGCCGCTCGACTCCGTCCCGATCGCGGGATATCGCCCGCGAGTCGTCGACCGCTCTCGCGCCGCTCGAACCGTCTTCGGCTCCGAAACTCGGCGCGGCGCTGGCCTCGGAGAGGGCGCTGGCGCGAAACGACACCTCGGAGAGCCGCGTCTCACCCGGCTAGCGACTCGCCCGCGTGTGCCGCCGTTCCTCTATCCGCGGCAGGAGGCGACGATCTCCTCGTAGGTCACCATGAGGGTGTTGAGCCGCTTGTCCCGCCTCGGCGCCGACCCACCCTCGCCCGCTCCCGTCTCGGACGATGCCGCCAGAGCCTCGTCGATCGAACGCGCCTCCTCTTCGGACATCGCGTACCGATCCATCTCGTCCGACATGCAGTCGCATCGACTCTCGGGCGTAGCGCTGCCCTCGGCATCGCCGCCTTCGCTCATGGTCGCGAGGCACCGCTCGTAGAGTCGGTCGCGGGCGCCCGCCGATCCGTCGCCGTCCGCGGGCGCCGAAGCCTCGCCACCGCCTTCGTCCGAACGTGCCTCCGCCGTCTCGATCGTATCCTCGACGGGACTGCAGTCCCAGCCGTTCGAGCGGAGCTGTTCGATCAGTCCGGAGAAGTGCGGCGTGCAGTAGTTCGGGTCGTTGCGTGCGGACCACAGCACTTCGCTCGTGCCTTGCTCGTCCGGCTTCTCGTAGAGCACGTCACAGACGTAGCCGGCCTCCGGATCGCGTCGCAGGCTTATCCGCCGGGTCAGATCCTCGAGCTCGCAGACCATCTCGTCACGATCGGCGGTCTCGAACTCGTCGGCCTGCACCGTGGGCGCCGTGACCGCGACGGCGAGGAGAAGAACGAGCGCGTTCGGATGGGGGGGGCGTGCGGTCGTGGCGGTCGTGGCGGTCATGACGGTCATGGCAAGACTCTCAACTCGTGTCGGAACTGGGCGTATTCTGCCCGACTCTCGCCCCTCCGGATCGCCGCTCCGGCCGGGCGGTCAGCCCGCCGCCATCGACTCCAGCTCGTCCCAGCGCTCGTATTTCTCCCGCAGCGTCTCCTGTAGCCCCGCCAGCCGCTCGAGCGTAGCCTTCGACCGGGCCTCGTCGGCGAAGAATCCCTCCTCGGTCATGGTCGTGTTCAGCGACTCGATCTCGGACTCGGTCTCGGTGATCTCCTCCGGCAGACGCTCGAGCTCGCGGGCGAGCTTGTAGCTGAGCTTCACGGCGGGGCTGCCCGGTCCCGAGGCGGCGCCTCCGGCGGGTGCGCCGACCGATGCACCACCCACATCGCTCGGCGGGGCATCCGAATCCCCCGAGCCGCCGCCCGCGTCGGCGGCTCCCGCTACCGATCTCCCCTGCGCGAACGGATCGAGCAGCGTTCCCGACCCGCGTCGCTCGCGCTCGAAATCCTCCCAACCGCCGGCGACCTCGACGAAATGTCCGTCGCGCTGGTAGATCAGCGAGCGCGTGACCACGTTCTCGAGCAGCGCTCGATCGTGGCTGATCAGCACGATCGTGCCCGGGTACTCGCCGAGCATGTGCTCGAGGAGCTCGAGCGTCTCGACATCGAGATCGTTGCTCGGCTCGTCGAGCACGAGCACGTTCGAGGGCGTGGCGAAGAGACGCGCGAGCACCAGCCGACCGAGCTCACCGCCCGAGAGCGCGGTGATCGGAGCCCGTGCCCGTGCCGGTTCGAACAGGAAGTCCTGCAGATAGCTCATCACGTGACGTTCGGCACCGTTCACGCTCACCGTGTCGCGCCCTCCGGCGACGTTCTCGGCAGCCGACTTGCTCTCGTCGAGGAGATGGCGGTACTGGTCGAGATAGGCGATCTCGAGCTTGGTGCCGTGACGAACGCTTCCGGTCGTCGGCTCCAGCTCGCCGAGAAGGAGTCTCACCAGCGTCGTCTTGCCGCAGCCGTTGGGGCCGACGATGCCGAGTCGATCGCCGCGCACGAGCGTCAGATCGAGCGGGGCGACGATCGTGTGACCGTCGACGGCGAAGGCGATCTCCTCGCTCTCGAGCACGCGCTTGCCCGAGCGCTCGGCGACGTTGCCGGTGAGGCGGGCGGTGCCTTGCACGTCGCGGCGGGCGCGGCGTGTTTCACGAAGCCTCTCGAGGGCGCGTACTCGGCCTTCGTTGCGGGTGCGGCGTGCCTTGATGCCTTGACGAATCCACGCCTCCTCGCGAGCGAGCTCCTTGTCCGCCTCGGCGAAGGCGGCGGCCTCGGCGGCGAGCGCCTCGGCCTTCAGTTCGCGAAAGCGGGCGTAGTTCCCCGGCCAGTCGGTCAGTCGGCCCCGATCGATCTCGACGATGCGCGTGGCGACGGTGTCGAGGAAGGCGCGATCGTGGGTCACGAACAGCACCGCGCAGCGCAGCTCCCGCACCGTTCGCTCCAGCTCGGCGACGGCGCCGATGTCGAGGTGGTTGGTCGGCTCGTCGAGCAGAAGGATGTCGGGGCGGGCGGCCAGGGACCGGGCGAGCAGCACGCGTCGTTTCATGCCGCCCGAGAGGGGCTCGACGCTCGGGTCCGGGTCGAGCCCGAGCTTCGTCAGCGTCTCGCCGACGCTCGCGACGAGGCTCCAACCGTCGACGGCGTCGATGCGGTCCTGGAGACGGGCGAGACGGTTGCCGACATCCTCTCCCGCGGCGAGCCTCCCCGAGAGTGCGTGATAGTCGGCGAGGAGCTGCCCGGTCTCGGCCAGCCCCGCGGCGACCACGGAGTAGACGCTGCCGGCGAGGTCCGCCGGCACGGCTTGGGGAAGCGCCGCGACGCGCAGCTCCGCCGTGCGGTTGATCTCGCCGGTGTCCGGCTGCAGCGCCCCGGCGACGAGTTTCAGTAGCGTCGACTTCCCCTCGCCGTTCCTCCCGACGAGGGCGACGCGCTCGCCGCGTTCGATCGCGAGGTTCGCCCCATCGAGCAGCGGACGGGCGCCGAAGGCGATGGAGACATCGGTGAGCCGAAGCAGGCTCATTGGCAGCTACCTCACGGTTCGTCGGGGTCGGGCGGGGTGGAGGGGTCGAGCGCACGGCCGAGCGCACGCGTCCCGATCGGTGACGCTCGGCTCAGCGACGCATGACTCCACCGAGCAACCCGCGCACCACGCGCGTGGCCAGACGCGAGCTGAGCGAGCGGACGAAGGTCTTGGCGGCGGCCTCGGCGAGCGTCTGACGGCGGCGCCCGCGACTCCGGCCGCCGCCGGCGCCGCGCTCGATCTTCATCCGTGCCTTCTCCGCCTCGAGGCGCGCCTTCTCGGCCGTGGCCATGCGCTCGGCCATCTCGGAGTCGGCCGCTTGGCGTTCGACGCGCTTGCCGAGGAGCTCGTAGGCCGACTCTCGGTCGATCGCCTCGTCATAGTCACCCGCGACCGGGCTCGCGGCCATGACCTGTCGTCGCTCCTCCTCGCTCGCCGGACCGATGCGCGAGCGCGGCGGCGCCATCAGTGTCCGCTCGGTGACGCTCGGCGTCCCGTCCGGCTGCAGCACCGACACCAGCGCCTCTCCGACGCCGAGCTCGGAGATCGCCTCGGCGGTGTCGAAGGCGGGGTTCTCGCGCATCGTCTCGGCCGCCACGCGTACCGCCTTCTGCTCGCGGGGCGTGAAGGCGCGAAGGGCGTGCTGCACGCGGTTGCCGAGCTGGGCGAGCACGGGCTCGGGCACGTCCAGGGGGTTTTGGCTGATGAAGAACACGCCGACGCCCTTCGAGCGGATGAGCTTGACGACCGTCTCGATCTTCTCGATCAGCGCCTTCGGGGCGTCGTCGAACAGAAGGTGCGCCTCGTCGAAGAAGAAGACGAACTTCGGGCGCTCCGTATCCCCCACTTCGGGCAGCTCCTCGAAGAGCTCGGAGAGAAGCCAGAGCAGGAAGGTCGCGTAGAGCTTCGGCTGTTGCATGAGCCGCGTCGCGTCGAGCACGTTGACGAAGCCGCGCCCGTCGTAGCTCGTACGCAGGAGATCCTGGAGCTCGAGCTCGGGTTCGCCGAAGAAGGTGTCCGCTCCCTCGCTCTCGAGCACCAGCAGGCGCCGCTGGATCGCCCCGACGCTCGCGCTCGAGACGTTGCCGTACTCCTCGCGGAAGGTCTTCGCGTTCTCCGCGAGAAAGCGCAGTGTTCGTTGCAGATCCTTCAGGTCGAGCATCAACATGCCTTCGTCGTCGGCGAAGCGGAACGCGATGGCGAGAATGCCCTCCTGAGTCTCGTTGAGATCGAGCAGGCGCGAGAGCAGGGCCGGGCCCATGTCGGTGATGGTCGCGCGGATCGGGTGGCCACGCTCGCCGAGCAGATCCCAGAAGACGGTCGGACAGGCTTCGAAGGCGAAGCCCTCGAGCTTCATTCTCCCGAGCCGTTCGTCGATCTTCGGGTTCGTCGCGCCGGCTCGGGCAAGCCCCGAGAGATCCCCCTTCACGTCGCTCACGAGGCTCGGCACACCGATGCGGGAGAGCCCTTCGGCGATCACCTGCAGGCTGACCGTCTTTCCCGTGCCCGTCGCCCCGGCGATCATGCCGTGACGATTCACGAGCCCGGGGTGCAGGAACACGGCCCGTTCGCCCTGGCCGAGCGCTATGCGTAGATCATCCCCCCTCTCCATCGGTTCCGTGCGTCTCGCGTTGTGTGAGACGACATTTGAGCACAGCGTCGCGGGGAGCGTCGGGGCGGTGCGACGTACCCGGGAGAGGTGGAGACGACGCCCCGGCGGTATGGTGGGGAGCGGCGCGCCTTCCTTCGGTCGATCCGTCGGAGGGGATCAGGGGAGGGGCAGCTCCGAGTGCTCGAGGGGCGAATCGCTCCCGTTCTCCCTCTCCTCGGGTATATCGTCCTGTCGCTCACCGAGCCACCACGGCCTCTCGCCGCTGCTCGCGAGGTCGAAATAGAACGTCTTGTGGAATAGCCCGAAGTCCTCCGTCGGCTGCTGTCCGAAGAACAGTCGAAAGCGAAAATCGGTCTGGGCGAGGGTATGGAGCCGTGCCCAGAGCTCGGTCGCGCCGACGACGCCCCCGGCGAGAAACGCGTGCACGACGTACTGGCGTCCGGTGGAATAGCCGAGGCAGCGGAAGGCGGGGGACTCGAACTGGCTGAGGATCGTCGCGGCCTCCGGAGTCTCGAGTCGGCAGGCATGGGCGACGATCGGGTGCGTATCTTCGCCGGTGGCGGCCATGATCATGCGGTTGGGCAGGATAACCACGCGCTTGCTGTCCCCACGGGAGCGGGCGGCCATGCGCACGAGCTCGACCAGCTCGATGTACAGGCCGTCGGCGTGCAGGCGGTGCGGGTTCGAGAGCGCGCGCTCTCCGCCCGGCATGCCGGTCTGCTTGAGCAGGAAACTGACACCGAGGGCGAGCTTCGGCAGCTCGTGGGCGCGCTGCTCGACGATCGGGCGCAGATCGCGCCTTCTCCGATCCTCGATCAGTCCGAAACCGTGTTGGCGGGCGAACGCTCGCAGGTAGCCGAGGCTGCGCGGCTGCAGCGCGCCCATCTCGGGCGGCAGGAACAGTACCGGGCGGCGGTTGCTCAGACCGCACGAGAGCGTCGTGTGCAGGCGCGGTCCGAACTCGCCGCGGGTGCGGAGCATCAGACGCGCGAGGCGCTCCGCCCAGTTCCGCTTCGCCCTTCTCGTCGGCGCGATCGTGGAGGGCTCGCGTCGCTCGTGATTCGCGAGTATCCCCCCCTCGTCACGACCATCGTGTAACGCGTTCGTCGTGTGTTGCATCCGTCGCTCTCGGCTCGGCTGTCACCGTTCCATCCGCTCGGACATTTTCAAGCGAAATTCGGGCCAGAAACGGAGCCGGGGTGTCGTGCCGAAGCCGGGCCGGATGCTGCGGCCCTCAGGACGCTTCCTTGGAGGCCCACTCGTCGGGTGTGAACGCGCGGATCGTCAGTGCGTGAATCGCTCCCGAGCGGATGTGCTCGTCGAGTACGGCGTAGACCAGCTTGTGGCGGGCGAGCGTCGACAGACCCTCGAAGCTCTCGCTGACGACTCGAGCCTCGAACTTGCTGCCGTCACCCTCGATCTCGGCGCGCGAACCGGCGATCGATCGCTCGACCAGATCGCTGAAATAGTCCATCCGCATGTCGATCCCGCCCCGCCCCCTGGTGCATCCGAGTATAGAGCGAGGTGGCACGGCGGGCAAAAAAGAGGGGCCCGGCAAGCGGGCCCCAACAGGGTGAGAACGTGACCCCACTAGCAGTGGACTCACGCTCTGAAGCCTAGAAGGCGCCCGCCGGATGTCAAACATGGGCTCCGTACCGCGCGCGCCGTCCCCCCTCTCTCGTGGACCCTCAGGCGGGGTTCTCGTAGAACACGTACGAGGTCGAGTAGTCGCTGAACTCGAAATAGACCTTCTTCTCGCCGGAGTCGACCGTTCCGTTGAGGTTGGCATCGAGCACGCCATAGCCGAAACGGTACGGGCGATCGACACCCGAGTCCGTGCCGGCGCCCGTGGTGAGCTTGTCGATCTTCATGAAGCGCTTGACCAGCTCGTTGCCGGCGTAGATCTCGATGACGCCATCGGTGCCGGTCCAGTTCTGGATCGAGCGTCCGATCCGGTTCTGGGTCTCCTGTGTGCAGCCGGCGACAAGCAGCAGCGTCAGCGTCGTAGCCAGCGTTCCCTTGATACTCATGACTTGCGTTCCCGTACCGTTGAGAGGCGCGATTATCCGCCAAAGCGAGCGCGCGATCGTCGGGGAAGACGATTTATGTGGTCCGCCCCGCTACGTTAGGACTCGATCGGCCCTAGAATCGTTCCTTCCGAAAAGCCGCCCCAGGTGAATGCTGAATGCCCTTGGACGATCTCTCGAGACGCTACGGCATTCTCGTGACGCTGCCACCGGACGATCCGATGGCTGCGCCGCACCTGCTCGGCGCCGACTGGTCCGGTACCCGCTGGTACACCAGCGCCGAGGAGCGCGACGCGGCGCTGGAGGAGATGCGCCGCCAGCCGGGCTATTACCGCATCGGGGACGTGCCCTCGGTGGAGCTGGCACCGATCGAGCGCTAGCGTCGATCATCCGGGCGGGCGGGTCTCGAACAGCAGCCGCGCCTCGGTGCGCTCGGAATCCTCCGGCGACGCCCGGCGAGCGAAGCGGCAGAGACCCGCCGTCGGCAGGGCATGCGGTGCCCGAGCATCGAGCGCCACGGCGAGCTCCTCGAGCCCGGGGTTGTGCCCGACGATCATCAGGTGAGTCACGTCGAGCGCATCCTGCTCGGCGATGATCGCGAGCAGAGTGCGAGGGGAGGCGAGGTAGAGCCTCTCGTCCGTCTCGAGGCGAGTGTTCTCGAGTCCGAGGGCCACGCACACGCGTTCCGCGGTCTCGAGGGCTCGGCGAGCCGTGCTGCAGAGGAGCCGTTCGGGCGGATCCTCGCGCACCGCGGCGAGCGAGGCAACCGCCGTCGCGTCCCGGCGTCCGGAGTCGACCAGTGCCCGCTCGTGATCGTCGCGCCCGCCCGTCGGCGAGGCCGCCCGAGCGTGGCGCATCAACGTCAGGCGGCGCACGGGCTCAACCACGGGCGCCGTCGGGCGATGGCGAGCGTCGCCGCGCCTCCGCCTCGTCGTCGAGCAGCCGGCCGTCGCTGTCGCGCAGGTACCCGACGCCTTGCTCGGTGACGACGCCGTACCAGTCGCCGACCTTCCGCTCCAGCTCGAGCAGAGTGCCGGGCGCGACCCGCATCAGTAGCGCCGAGTAGATCGCCGGCTGTGAGTAGATGCCCTTGGGGGTGTAGCTGCCGACGACCCTGATCCGGTGCGGTGCGGCCTCCGCGTCGCTCGCGGCGGCGGTATCGGTGCGCATCCCTCCACGCTCGAGCGGGGCGAGCTCGAAACGACGGTTGACATCGACCACCGAGAGCCTGACCGGGGCGGGCCGACCGAGGGCGAGTCCCGGCGTGGTGGCGGGCAGCGTACGGCGCTCGGCCCCGGGCTCGAGCTCGGCCGAGGCGACGGCGAACTCGTCGGCGTGCTCCGGGATCAGCGCCGCGGGTATCCGCAGCACCGCACCCACCTGCAGCGCACGCGGATCCTCGATGCCGTTGCTCGCCGCGATCTCCGTCCACAGCGATGCGTCGCCGGTGAGCTCGTGGGCGATATCGGCGAGCCGATCGCCGCGCTGCACGGTGTGGAAGACATCGGCTACGGGCGCCCGATCGGATACGGCGGCGTCACGCGCCCCGGAGGTGGCGCAGCCGCCGACGAACAGCGACGCGAGCAGCGTCGCGATCAGGATCGTAGGGGGGCTCGAAGGTCGGTTCGTCGGCATGCGGGCTCTCCGGTCTCGCTCCGAGCGGCAGTATCGGCTCTGGAGACCCTCGCGCACATGACGGATGTCGAAAAGGTCGGCTCACGACGCCGACTCACCGAGCCGTCCGCGACGCGGCCGTCACTTCCTCGGTGAACCGGATCGCGTTCTCACGCGGCGGGGCCGGTCGCGCGCGCACGTCTGCACGGCGCACGGACCGCCCGGCCTCCCCCTCGCCTCTACTTGATGTCGCGTGCGTGAACGTAGCCCGTCCCCTCGGCGGTGGTGACCTCGTACCACGAACCGAAGGCGCGCGAGACCTGCAGCGTCGTGCCGGGCGGGACACGCATCAGCAGACTGGAGGAGAAATCCGCGTCGTTGTAGACCGCCTTGGGGTAGTAAGTGCCGCTGACCATGATCTCCGAGGGGAGAGCGTCCGCGGCCGCGGTCTCGGCGACGGCGCTCTCGGGCTCGGCGCGGTAGGCGGCCTCGACGATGCGGATCGCCTGCGTCTCCTCGAGCAAGGCATCATCGGTGGTGGGCAGGGTCACCTCGACCGCCGATTCGTCCGCCGAGGCGAGGGCGGCGTCATCGGTCGCTACGCCGGTCCCGTCCTCCGCGAGCTCGGGAATGTCCTGCGCAGACTCGGTATCGGCGGCGATCGCCGTCGACGGCTCCTCGGTCGGTGTCTCGGCCGGTAGCGAGCCCGCCGGATCGGTCGTGGCCACCGTGTCGCGAGCCGTCGCCTCCGGCGCCGTCGTCGCGTCCGTCGACTCCGACTCAAGTGCAGCCGCAGCCACGGGGACTTCCTCGGTTGCGGTCGGTACGTCGATCGCCTCGGAGTCGTCGTTCGCGGCGAGCGACTCGCGCAGCAGTTCCGTCGGCACCGCGATCCGCTGGCCGCCGTAGACCTTGGTGGCCCGCTCGTCGGAGTAGCCGTTGGCCTCGGCGATCGCCTGCCAGTTGGTCGCGTCTCCCGTGGTGCGCTTGGCGAAGTCCCAGAGCGTCTCACCCTCCTCCAGTGGAAGCTCGGTGGTCGGCGCCGTGGGGGCGCCGGACGTATCGTCCCCTGGGGAAGGGATGCCGTCGGTAAGCGTCTCGACGGCGCTCGTGGCCGTCTCCGCGACCATGGCCGAGGCCGGTACGTCCGCCCTCGCCGCCTCCACCGCCGCGGCATCCACCACCCGGGTGTCCTCCGCCATCGGTTCCGACGCGACGGCCGCGGCGAGCTCCAGGCGGAGCATGTCGGCCGGAATCGTCAGCTCCTGACCGGGGTAGACCGCCGCGTCGGGCGCCAGATTGTTGACGTCGGCGAGCACGTGCCAGTTGGTCGCGTCACCCGTGGTGGCCTTGGCGATGTCCCAGAGCGTCTCGTTCGCCCCGATCGCGTAGCGCAGGTCGGTCGTGGCGGCACCCGACGCGTCGGTGCCGCTCGCCCCTTCGGCGGTGTCGAGCGGCATCTCTCGGACGTTGCCCGCCGGAACCACGATCTCCAGCGGACGCTCCTCGACACCCTCGGTCGCCGCCGCATCGCTGGCCGCCGCGATGTCCGACCAGGCGGAGGAAGCGGTGTCGCCATCCGCTTCCGAGCGGGGCATGACGGCGTCCTCCTCCAGCATCGCCAAGTCCACTTCGTCGAGCAATCGGCTCGGACCCGGCCGACCCTCGGCCGCGGCTCGCGCCGCGGTGGCGGCCCGAGCCTCCTCGCTGAAACCGAGCAGGTATTTCGCCCGATCCCAGGCGCTGACGCCGACCTCGAGCGTCGTGCGCCCGGCGTTCGCGACGGTGGTGCCGAAGCCGTCGTCGCGAGGCGTCGTCGAGCAGGCGCCGAGACCGACGCAGAGGGCGGCGACGGACATCGCCAGGCAGTGCTTGCGAAAGGGGATCGTTTCTCGCTGGAACATGATGGCTCTCATCGGCTGCACGGATGAAGGGGCGCTCGCGCCGTTCGTCGGCGAGCCACGCGGCCGGCTGAGCGTGGCCGACCGAGCGGGGACCGGCCGGGCGTGGCCGGTCGGGCGCTCGGCGAGGCACGGCGTCAGCGCACCGTCGTACTCGACACCCTAGGTAATAGTCGCCGTGTGGCGAGCCGTCAACGTGCCCAGGTGTCGCGCAGTGTCACGGTGCGATTGAACACCGCGCGCTCGGACGAGTGCTCGTGGCGGTCGGCGACGAAGTAGCCGAGACGCTCGAACTGCACGCGGCTCTCCGGATCGAGCGCGGCGAGCGCGGGCTCGACGACGGCATCCTCGTGCACGGTCATCGAGGCAGGGTCGAGCACCGCCCCGAGATCCGCCGCGGTGCCGGGCTGGGGATCGCCGAACAACCGATCGTAGAGGCGTACCTCCGCCTTCACCCCTTCGCTCGCCGACACCCAGTGCACCACGCCCTTGACCTTGCGCCCGACCGGCTTCTGCCCGAGCGTGTCCGGATCGTGCGTGCAGCGGAGCTCGACGACACGTCCGGTATCGTCCTCGATCACCTCCTCGCAGCGGATGACGTAGCTCCCGCGAAGGCGCACCTCGCCGCCCGGTACGAGTCGCTGCCACTTCGGCGGCGGCTCCTCGGCGAAGTCCCCGCGCTCGATGAAGAGCTCGCGGGTGAAGGCCACCTCGCGCGTGCCGTGACTCTCGTCCTGGGGGTGGTTGGCGAACTCGAGCAGCTCGCGGTGCCCTTCGGGCAGGTCGGTGACGATCACGCGCAGCGGATCGAGCACCGCCATGCGGCGCGGGGCGTTCGCGTTCAAGTCGTCGCGGATGGAGGTCTCGAGCACGGCCATCTCGATCAACGCGTCGTTCTTCGTCACCCCGATGCGATCGCAGAAGTCGCGAAGGGAGCCGGGAGTGAAGCCGCGACGCCGAAGGCCGGCGACGGTCGGCATGCGCGGATCGTCCCAGCCGGCGACGTGGCCGTTCTCGACCAGCTCGATCAGACGGCGCTTGCTCAGCACGGTGTGCTCGAGCGAGAGCCGCGCGAACTCGATCTGCTGCGGGTGGCTGGGCGTCTCCAGCACCTCGAGCACCCAATCGTAGAGCGGTCGGTGGTCTTCGAACTCGAGCGTGCAGAGCGAGTGGGTTACCCCCTCGAGCGCGTCCGACAGGCAATGGGTGTAGTCGTACATCGGATAGATGTGCCACGCGTCGCCGGTGCGCGCGTGAGGGACGTTCCGAATTCGGTAGAGCGTCGGGTCTCGCAGGTTGATGTTGCCCGAGGCCATGTCGATCTTCGCCCGGAGCACGTGCGCCCCGTCCTCGAACTCGCCCGCCCGCATGCGCCGGAACAGATCGAGGCTCTCCTCGACGGAGCGGTCTCGGTACGGGCTCTCGGTGCCGGGCTCGGTCAGCGTGCCGCGCATCGCCCGCATCTCCTCGGCCGTGCTGCTGTCGACGTAGGCGAGGCCCTTCTCGATCAGCGTCACGGCGAAGGCGTGGAGCTCCTCGAAGTAATCGGAGGCGTGGCGGAGCTCGGCCCACTCGAAGCCGAGCCACTCGACGTCCCGGCGAATGGCGTGCGCGTAGGACTCGTCCTCCTTGACCGGATTGGTGTCGTCGAAGCGGAGGTTGCAGCGTCCACCGAAGCGCTCGGCGATGCCGAAGTTCAGACAGATCGACTTGACGTGACCGATGTGCAGGTAGCCGTTCGGCTCGGGCGGGAAACGGGTGACGACACGCCCGCCGTGCTTGCCCGTCGCCATGTCCTCCTCGACGATGGTGCGGATGAAATTCCTGGGCTCGGTGGCCTCTGGCGTGGACATGGCGGAGGATCGGACGGCGCGGGGCCGTCGAGTATAAGGATCCGGGTCGCGTTCAGGGCCGCGAGGCCGTCCTCCCGGGCCGGTAGAGCTTGTCGATACGGGCGAGATAGGCACGGGTCTCGGGGAAGGGCGGTACCCCGCCGTGGCGAACGACGCTGCCCGGGCCGGCGTTGTAGGCGGCGAGGGCGAGGGTCAAGTTCCCGTCGAAGCGCGCGAGCATCCGAGCGAGATAGCGACTGCCCCCATCGAGGTTCGCGCGCGCGTCGAAGGGGTCGGCGACGCCGAGCTCGCGCGCCGTCGCCGGCATCAGCTGCATCAGCCCCAGCGCGCCGGCCACCGAGCGGGCACGAGGATCGAAGCAGGACTCGACGCGGGCGACGGCGAGCACCAGTGCGGGATCGAGCCCGTGACGGTTCGCGGCCCGTGTCGCCGCCTCCCGATAGCGCTCGCCACGGCGTTCGAGATCCGGCGCTCGGAGACCGTGGCAGGACACGCTCGCGGCCGGGCGCCCGTAGTCGCCGCGGTAGCTTCGCCGGGCGAATCCGTCCGCGTCGAGCGGCGCGTCGCTGAAGACGATGCGCCCGTCGGCCGCCCGATGACGATGGATCGTGGTCGCGCTCACCGTGTCGATGGCGAGCGCCAGCGCCGCCACCGAAGCCGCCGCCAGGAGCGGTCTCGCCGCCGACGCCGACACCCGCGTCGCGGCGGGCGCGAGAGCTCGGGGGTGAAATCGGAGAAGGAAGCGTGACACGGCGTTCCGGCCGACGAGGGGTGCCGACGGTTGTCGACCCGCGCCGCGGGCTCGTTACCGTTCCCGGGGCCGGGCGAGAACGGCGCCGCGAAATCCGCCCCGGTATCGTGATCACCGTCACATCGCGAACCGCTTACCTCTCCGATGCGCGCGATGACGATCGCTCCGCGAACGAGCCCGCTCGCGGCGGGTCGAAGAGCGAGGCCGTGCGCCCGAGCTCGCCGGAATCGGAGCTGTCGGGCGGGGCCGCTCGAGCACGAGCGCCGGAGGGCTACACTCGCGGCTCGCGCCGGATGCCGTCGCGAACCGATCTTCCCGCCACGGAGCGACGAGAGGCGCCGATGTCGAGTATCGAATACACCGTCTCCTTCCCGCGAGCGGAGGCGCACCTGATCGACGTGAGACTCCGCCTCGCCTCCCCCGATCCCGACGGTCAGCGGCTGACGCTGCCGAACTGGATACCGGGCAGCTACATGATCCGTGACTTCTCGCGGAACATCGTCGCCATCGGCGCCAGTGCCGACGGCGAGACGGTCGCGCTCGAGAAGCTCGACAAGTCCTCGTGGCGCGCGCCGCCCGGGCTCGACACCTTGGAGGTCGAGATTCAGGTCTACGCCTGGGAGCTTTCGGTGCGCGCCGCCCATGTCGATCGGAGACATGCCTTCTTCAACGGCACGAGCGTGTTCCTTCGCCCCGAAGGGCAGGAGCTCGCGCCGGTCGAGCTCGTCCTCGAGCGCCCAGCGCACGCCGGCGCCGAGCGCTGGGAGGTGGCGACCGCGATGGACCCGCTCGAGGTCGACCAGGCTGGCTTCGGCCGCTACCGCTCCGCCGACCACGACGAGCTGATCGATCATCCGTTCGAGCTCGGCGTGTTCACGCGGCTTCGGTTCGATGTCGCGGGCGTGCCGCACGAGATCGTCTTGAGCGATCCCGCTCCGCTCGACGAGGCGCGGCTCGTGCGGGATCTCGCGCGCGTTTGCGAGCACCATGTCCGCTTCTTCGGCGAGCCCGCGCCGATGCCGCGCTACCTGTTCATGACGATGCTGGTGGACGCGGGCTACGGTGGGCTCGAGCACCGAGCCTCGACGGCGCTGCTGGCCACGCGCGAGCACCTGCCCGTGCCCGAGGGCGGCTCTCGCGACGGCCTCGCGCGCGAGGAGAAATACGTGGAGTTCCTCGGCCTTTGCAGCCACGAGTACTTCCATACCTGGAACGTCAAGCGCATCAAACCCGCCCGCTTCGTCCCCTACGCACTCGAGGCGGAGTCCTACACGCGTCTTCTGTGGTTCTTCGAGGGCGTGACCTCCTATTACGACGATCTCGCCCTCGTGCGCGCGGGTCTCATCGACCGTGCACGCTACGCCGAGCTTCTCGGGCGCACGATCACGCGGGTCGAGCGCGGTGCCGGTCGGCGCCGCCAGAGCGTGACCGATTCGAGCTTCGACGCCTGGCACAGGTTCTACAAGCAAGACGAGAACGCCCCGAACGCGATCGTCAGCTACTACGCCAAGGGCGCCCTGGTCGCGCTGTGTCTCGACGCGCTGCTGCGCGAGGCGACGGGCGGGAAGGCGAGTCTCGACACCCTCATGCACGTCCTGTGGGCACGCTGGCTCGCCGACGGCGCGGGACTCGCCGAGGACGAGCCCGAGCGCGTCGCCGCCGAGATCGCCGGAGCGGACCTCGGCGACTTCTTCCGCCTCGCCCTGCGCTCGACCGAGGAGCTCCCGCTCGAGAGCGCGCTCGAGACGCTCGGTGCCCGCCTCGAGCGGCGAGCGCGCACGAGCGCCAAGGACGCCGGCGGCAAGCCGGCCGCATCGGACGACGAGCCTTCGATCGCCGAGGTGCCGCCGTGGCTCGGTGCCACGCTCGCCGCCGCCCCGGGTGGCGCGAAGATCGTGCAGATCACGAACGACGGGCCGGCCGAGCGCGCCGGTCTCGCACCGGGCGACCGGCTCGTCGCGATCGGCCACCTCGCGCTCGAAGCCGGCGACATCGACGCCGTGCTGCGTCGTCATGCCGGTGCCGCCGCCGTCGCCGTGCACCATTTCCGATCCGGACGCCTGCTCGAATCGCACCTGCCGATCGAGGCCCCGCCCGTCGACACCGCCGTCGTGATCCTCCCGGAGCAGGGCGAGGCGCTCGCGTGGCTCGATGCCTCGGGGGCGATGGCATGAGACCGTCGGCAACGGCGGTCGCCGCCGCGCTGCGTCGGTGCGGCCGCTCCGATGTCGCGCTGCACCTCTTCGACGAACTGCCGTCGACGAGCCGCTGGCTCGAGGAGCGGGCGGCTCGAGCCGATCGGCAGAAGCCGGCCGCCGAGGGCGTGCCGACGGACACCGTCCACGGCGCCCCGTCGGTGCTCTGCGCCGTCGACCTCCAGAGCGCCGGCTACGGGCGGCGCGGCCGGCGCTGGGCCTCGGTGCGCGGCAACGTCGCCTGCTCCCTGCTCGAGCACCTGCCGCTCGCCCTCGCCGATCTCAGCGGGCTGAGTCTCGTGACCGGTATCGCCGTGGCCGCCGCGCTCCGAGAGGAGACCGGACTCGACGTGCGAATCAAGTGGCCGAACGATCTCCTCGTCGACGACGCCAAGGTCGGCGGCTTGCTCACCGGTGTGCAAGGCTGTCACCAAGGGGTCGGTGCCACACCGTGCGCCCGCGTCGTCAGCGGCATCGGCCTCAACGTCGTGCACGATCCCCGCATCGCGGCGTTCGGGATCGGCGGCACGTCACTCGCGGCGGCGGGCGTCACGGCGGTCGATCGCGATCACCTCCTCGGGCTCGTCGGCGCTCGTGTGCTCGACGCGCACGCGCGGTTCGTCCGCGAGGGATGGGCGGCGTTCGCCGAGGCGTGGCGCCCGCTCGACGCGCTCGCGGGACGCGAGATCGACGTGCTGCTCGGCAAGGTGCGTGTTCGCGGGCGAGGGCTCGGTGTCGATGGATCGGGCGCGCTGCGCGTCGAGATCGACGGCACCGAACGCCTCTTCAGCGGCGGCGAGACATCGATCAGACCGGTGCGTACGGGCACCTCCGCCGGAGTCCTCGCATGAGACTGCTCGTCGATATCGGCAATTCGCGGATGAAGTCGGCGGTAGAGGACAACGAGGGCATCCACCCGCTCGAGACCTTCGCCTGGCGTGAGAGCTTCCTCGACGACGTGCTCGCCCGCGTCTGGCTCGAGGCGCTCGGCAATCGCTATCCGAGTGCCGGCATCCATGTCTCGAACGTCGCGGGCGACGGACTGTTGCCGAACCTCGAAGCCTGGTGCTGTCGGCAGTGGCGCACGAAACCGATCGCCGTCCGCTCGGAGGCCACGTTCGACGGTCTCGTCAACGGCTACGAGGAGCCGGCGACGTTCGGTGTCGATCGCTGGGCGGCGCTGATCGGCGCGCGCACCCGCCATCGCGGAGCGCTCTGCGTCGTCGACTCGGGCACGGCGACGACGGTCGACGTGGTCCGCGCCGACGGGCGCCACGTCGGCGGGGCGATCCTGCCCGGTATCTACACGATGCGCCGCTCGCTCGGGAGATACACCGCCGCACTGTTCGCCGCCGACGGCGACATCACCCCGTTCTCGGACAACACCGCCTCCGGCATCGCCGGCGGTACCGGCTACGCCTCGGTCGGGGCGATCGACCGGCTTGTCGAGGAGGCGACGCGCGCCGTCGGCCCACTGACCACCGTGGTCACGGGAGGGGAGTCGAGGATTCTGGAGTCTCTGATGCAGTCCCCTCTCGTCCGCGACCCGCTGCTCGTGCTGCGCGGGGTGTCGGCGATCGCCGGCGCCCGCTCGGGGGAGGACGAGCACCGTGCGGCGGCGCGCTGCCCGGAGCGTTGAGCGGTTGGGGGGATGCGGCACGTTGCGGGTCAGGCACCGAATCCCTACACTTTCGGGTCAGTGCTGGCGTAGCTCAGTCGGTAGAGCAACTGATTTGTAATCAGTGGGTCAGGGGTTCGATTCCTCTCGCCAGCATCAATGTTCGCGCGGGTTTCGGCTGTCTACCGTCGCCGATGGAGCCTTTCGTACCCTGCTCGTCGTCACATCGACTTTCGGGCGAGCCCGTTTCGTCGCAGCCGTGGCGGCGACGATCGGGGGATTCTCGGCGAGCGGTGGCGCACCCGCGCCGGCCGATCACCTCAACGGGCTCGCGTCGCCATCGAGTGCGGCGGCGCGGATGCGATAGGTATTGAGTCGCTTCGAGACCGTACACCACGCCCGAAGGGAGTGCGTCTGGTCGGACGGCTCGACACGATCTCGGCTTCGCGAGCGAACATCGCGCTCTTGCTCGAGGACGACACCCGGTTGCTCGGCGAGGAGCGCTTTGCCGACACCATCGAAGCGAACCTGCCGCGGTATCGGAGGCGACTCTACCCACCGGTACAAACCCTGGTGATGTTCGTCTCCCAGGCTCTCTCCGACGACCGCTCCTCCCAGCGTAGGACTGGATGTCGCTTGACAGCTGTCAGCCCGCCTGCCGTCACGGTCACGCCCGCCCTTCGTCACTCGCCCCCAGGGGCTACCCTCCGCGTACGAAATTTGCAAGCGACGAAGGCGAGACGGTCCACGCCCCTTCGGTGAGGGCTGTCGTTCCACGATGGGTGCCGACATGACGGGTATCGAAACGACGGATCTCGAGCCCTGTTCATACCGTCCCGGGCTTATATCGACCCTGGGCTCATAACTACAACGGCACTCGGTTAAACTCCGGCCCGTCGCCTAGACACCCCCAACTCTCGTCAGGCGCCTCGTGCGTCACCGGCATCCGGAACGAAAGTGGTACGGACGGGAGAGACCGGGACCGTTGACCGCGAGCGTGCCGCCGTCCCGAGTACGTGTCACCCGGCCGTCGTAGCTTCGCATCAGTTCCAGACGTCGCTTCACGTCACTTCGATCACCGTCCATGGCAATGACGACAGCTCTTTCCGAAGGCGGCTCGAAAAGTCGCCCGCAAGCGACCTCCAAGGTCGCGTGCCTCTTCCTGGTCCTGACACTCGCCTTGCTGGTGCAATTGACGGTACGGGGGATTACCGATCCGGCCCCCTACGGAGACGAGCTGCGGTATCTGAGTCAGGCCGTCGCGATCGCGAACGGCCAACCGATGTATCCCGACGATATCGTCAAGAATCCGCCGCTGTTTCCGGCGTTGCTCTCCCTGTTGCTGCGAGCCGGCGTTCCCGAGCACGATCTGGCCTTTCTGAGCATCGCGATGATGGTGCTCGCTGCGGGCTTCGTCTTTCTCGTCCTGCGTCGATTCCTGTCCCTGCCTGCAGCCACCCTGCTGGGCTGCCTCTTCACCCTCTACCCACCCCATCTGCTGCTCGGATCCCGAATGATGACCGAGCCATTGGCAGCCATGCTGCTGCTGTTGACCTGTGTTCAGCTGTTCGATGTACGCCCGGGAAATCTTCCCTCCATACCGAAGCTCTTGGCCATCGCCGCACCACTGGCGCTCCTCGCCCTGACCAAGCCGGTGTTCGCCTACGCTTTCGTGGTCGCGATCGCCCTCTGCCTGGTGCTCGCGGTCATCGCCGACGCCGCCACGCGGAAGTACCGGCTACGCCTCTGTCTCGTGCTCTCACTGGCGCTGCTCGCCTGCACTCCGTATCTGGCGTTCACGCACGGTTTGACGGGCAAGTACTTCAGCTGGGTGACCTCCGATGGAGCACATCTCTACTGGATGTCCATCGGCGGTGAAGATGTCTGGGGCAACTGGCTGCCGGCCCATGAGGCGCGAGATCACCAGGTGCTCATCGATGCGGGTGTGGTGGACGAGATCGACGCCACGGCAAGCATGGAGACGGATGCGGCATCGCGCTACCTGCGCGAACGCGCGTTCGCGAGAATAGGCGCAGAACCCACTGTCTATCTGCGAAATATCGTCGCCAACGCCGCGAGATTGCTGTTCAACTACCCGTTCTCCTTCCGGCCGCAATCGCTTCTGACCTACGGCTATGTGCTGCCGAACATGATTCTGTATCTCGCGCTTCTGATCTCGATCGCACTGCTGCCGGTCACGCTCCGGCACCAGAATCGCGGATTGGTCGCGGTTGCCGTCCTCGGTCTGATCTACTTGTGCGGAAATCTGCCGGTCTCGTCGGCAGCACGGCAGGGCGTCGTCATCTTCGGGCCACTCCTCTTGTGGATCGCTTATCAGTCGCACATTCTGCTGAGACTGGGCCATGTCAGTGTGCAGGGTCGGCGTCCCGCTCCGCGTTCGCGAGCATGAGCGGCAGGCTCGGTAGCGGTGCGTGCCCGGTCGTGCAAGGCGCATCCGGACGATTCCCGATCAAGCCGATGACGCGAGGCTATCGTCATCGAGCGCCTGCTTGATCGCGCTGAGCAGCGCCGAATCCGTGATCTTGTTGGTGTTCTCGAACGGCGGCAGTGTCGTCGCGGGCCGGGTGTCAGTCGAGCCTTCGCCGAGTATCTCTGTGCGCACGCGATGCACGAGCGTATTCGGGTCACGACAGAACTCTTCGTAGTCCACGATCCAGAATCGATCGCGACCGATGCGTTGTTGCTGCTTCTCGGCCAGGCGATCGAGGTAGCGAACCTGCTTCACCACCTGTGCCACCGGATCGCTCGCGTCGCCCTTCTCGGCGGTATCCACCACGCCGTAGCTCTGCTCGATGTCTCCGTTGATCTCCTGACGCGCGCGCAACAGCGATTGCGCCAGATAGAGCGGTTCTCGACGTAGGCAGATAAAACGACAGTTCTCCAGATTGGCGTCGACGGCGTCGGCAAAGGCATTGACGTTGTTGTTCTTGCAGAGAACGGGACGCCCTGTGGAGCGCGAGAATCGTGTCAGGAACTCGGCCATACGGGCCGCACCGTCGCTCGTCAGCCGAGTCCTGAACCCGGAAGCGTCCGTCGCCGTCCACTGATTCCACAGATGGTTGGCCTCGCTCGGGGCCTGCATGCCTGCCGTCTTGCCATAATAGTTCTCGTAGCCTCCGCGCCCGGAAGCCTTCTGTCGCCGCGTTCGCCGCGAGAACAGCCTCGTCGCGAGCACCGGCGAGCGCGAGAACATCACCGTGAAGTTACGAACGTAGGCGACATCGAGGTTCTCGGCCAGCACCTGGTAGACCAGTGTCGTCCCGCTTCTCGCCGGCCCGCAGACGATAACGAAGGGGCCGACCCCGCTACCCGTCTCTCGACCACCGTTCCCGCCTTTCCTGCGCGCCCGTTCGACGAGTTGCAGGAGAAGATCCACGGGCGTCAGGAGCACTCCCAGCCCGGTCAGCCAAAGGGTGAAGAAGGCGGCTCGCTTGCGCGAGGCGAGCATGCGTCGCACCAGACCGAACGGATCGTGGACGTGATTGGGTACGAAACGGGAGAGCGAACGCTTTAACCGTTCCCAGAGAGGCTTCATTAGTTGTTCATCGTCTCGCAATCGGTCATCGGTCTCCGACGATCTCGCCCGCAGGGCAATGTCCTCGCTCGCTGGCGTGTCGACGGCGTCGAGCTCCGCTCGCGTGAGCTCGAGTGCCCGACCCCACGCGCGCGTTCGACGACTTGCCCGAGTTTCGAGGCGCCGATCGAGGCAGACGTGATTTCTTCGTTTCCAGGCACCCGGGCAATGGCCATCCGCGCCAGCGACCGACCGTGGGTCGCCACTATGCCGTTCAAGGCGCGCACGCTCTCGATCGCCCGCTCGGTCACGGCGGAACGCTTCAGCGACTTTTCCCGGTTCGCGCGACCGTCCTCGGGACTACCCTGCAGATACTTGCCGGTCAGCATGCCTCGTGCCAAGGGCGTGAGTGTGGCGGAACCGACGCCGAGCTCCTGCAGCGTGTCCTCGAGCCCGCCGCGCTCGACTCGTCGATCGATCGTATTGTAACTCGGCTGTCGTATCGGGCAGCTGGCGCGGGCGGCGCACGCTGTCGGTCGACGGCGCGGCGGGGTCGATGTCGGACACGCTCGAGAACCGGCGAATCCAATCCCCAGCCGTCGAGCCGGGAGCCGGGGCTAGGCTTCCCGCTCGCTCTAGCTCGGCCACCGTCGCCCTCGCCACCGCGTCGGAGGCGAGCCCGAGCACTCTCGCCGTGCCTTGAGACAGCTCCTCTTCAGCTGTCGCGGCGCCAGCTGTAGAACGGCGCATCCGCTGGGCGAGACGCCCGCGCAGATGCGCGCGGCCTTCCATGGCCTGATCGTCGGCGGCTGCGAGCGCGGACCGGACGACGTCGAGGTGGCCGAGGACATCGCCCGGCAACTGCACGCACAACTCCAAGAACCCCTCAACATCGGCGGATTCCCGATCTCGGCCGGGACGAGCATCGGTGTGGCCCACTTCCCGATTCACGGCCAGACCGCAGACGAACTCCTGCACGCTGCCGACGTGGCGATGTACCGCTCCAAGCGGTATCGCTCCGGCGTCGAGGTGTACGAACCGTTCAGCACCTCCCAGCAGAAGGGCCGTGTCGGTCTGCTCGGCGATGTCGGCGGCGCGCTCGAGGAGAACGAGTTCTTCCTCGAGTACCAGCCGCAACTCG
>ENA-ORXM01001488-ORXM01001488.1-marine-metagenome-genome-assembly--contig:-NODE-1488-length-32657-cov-3.704052_pt1 | contig 32657 bp, 28 predicted proteins | sample MGYA00237867_ERZ511480 | MGnify/ENA primary metagenome ERZ511480 (study PRJEB26309, sample SAMN06266103) | marine metagenome | isolation source: Algal blade | place: United Kingdom:Sidmouth, United... | reverse complement strand
ATCGGCCGCGTCACGGTCGTGCGCCTGCTCGCCGACGCGCGCGCGCGCAACGAGGTGCGCATCACCCTCTCCGGACGCCTCGACGAGACCGTGCGTCTGGAGCGTGCCCTCGAGAACGCGTTCGAGCTCGAGCGCGCGGTGGTGGCCCCCGTGTCCGACTACGAGACCGACCCGGTGCCGGCCATCGGCGCCGCCACCGGCGCCTTTCTCAGCGACATCGTCAAGCCCGGTATGCGTATCGGCGCCGGCTGGGGCCGGACGCTCTACAGCTCGCTGCCGTTCGTGCACGGCAGGACGCTCGAGGACTTGCGGGTGATCTCGCTGCTCGGCGGCATCATCCAGGCGCGACGCTTCAACCCGGCCGAGTTCGCCTGGCGTCTGGCCGAGATCTTCCAGGGCGAGGGTTTCCTGATCCCGGCGCCGGCGATCGTGGACAGCGCCGTGACGCGCGATTCGCTGATCGATCGCTGCGGTATCGACTCGATCTTCGACATGGCCGAGCGCCTGGACGTGACGCTGTTGTCGGTGGGTGGGCTGCAGAGCGGTACGGCCCTGCGCGTGGGCTACCTCAGCGACGAGGAGCACCGCTCGCTCACCGCGGCCGGTGCCGTCGGGGACCTGCTCTTCCATTTCCTCGATCGCCGCGGCCGGCTCGTCGACCACGAGATCAACGAGCGCGTGGTGTCGGTCAGGCCCGAGACGTTGCGTCGCGTGCCGGTGCGCATCCTGTCCTCGGGCGGGCGCGAGAAGGTCGACGTACTGCTCGGCGCGATGCGGCTCGCCGCGCCGACAGTGCTCGTGACCGACGAGCACACCGCCGCGGCCATGCTCGCGCGGGCGGACGAGTCGGATGCGGACACGCGACCGGCAGGGCGGGCGTAGCCGTGCCCGTCGAGCGAGGTCGTTCTCAGAGCCCCTGCAGGAAGGCGCCGTCGCCGACCGCCACCGTCGTCGCGTCGCCGCCGAAGAGCTTGCGCGCGCGTCGCCCGTCCGCGTAGTCGAGCTCGAGCAGGAAACCCGACAGGCGATAGGTGCCGGCGTCGCCGCTGCCGGAGGCCGCGATCAGCACGGGCGAGGTCGTCGTCGACGTCGAGCCGTGCGAGAACACGCCGTTCGCACCGAAGCAGAAGCGGCTGACGCGCAACACGGTGAGGTTGCCGTCGAGCCCGCCGATGCTCGTGCTGCCACCCGAGCCGTAGCACTCGTCGAGGGTTGCGTCCGGCGGCTGCGCCTCGTAGGTCCAGAGAACCCCCGGGGTCGAGAAGCCCTCGTCGTCGTCGTCGCGAAACTCGGTGCTGCCGCCCGCCGTGCGCCACTCCCCCCATCGGTCCGGGCTCTCGGCGCGGGAGGCGGCGATGCCGATACGGGCCACCTCGTCGACCCGGGAGGTGAACGTGCCGTCGTCGAACGCGATACGGGTCGAGTAGGCATAGGCCGGGGTGCCCGACGAATAGCTGAGCCGTCCCACCATGTACATCGCCGAGATCGACGGTATCCGCTCGAGCGGCTCGGGATCGGGTCGTGGCCAGCTCGCCGCACCCTCGCTGGTCGAGTACGGCGAGGCGGTGAGCACCGTGCCGTCGGCGATGTCGGCGAGCGTGCACTCGACGGACAGGGTCGAGGGCGTGCTCGTGTCGAAGCGGTCGTCGAGCTCGAAATCCTCCGCCGAGGAATAGTAGAACGTGGCGGTGAACCCTACGTCGTCGGCGAAGGCGATGTCGGCCAGATCGATCCGGTAGGAATCCGATCCGCGCTTCTTCAGGGCCACCGTGTTGTCCTCGGCCCGCCAGCGGAGCTCCTCGTCCTCGAGGGCCGCGTTCCGGTAGAGCGTCAGGCCCTCGCCGTCCTCGGCGAACGCGAACCTCAGCCTCAGCGGCCGCTCCAGGCCCCTCACGTCACAGCCCCAGTAGGTCGAGATCGCGTCGATCTCCGCCCCGTTGGCGAAGGCGGGATCGATGGTGAAGCGTGCGGCGCCCGGCCCGCGCAGCATCGCCTCGATCACCTCGCCGTCGCCGCCGGACGAGGTGTCCTCGCGGGGCGAGTCGTCACGGACCGTGTCGGGTGCGGGATCCGACCCGCCGCAGGCGGCGAGCCACAGGAGGGGCAGGAGGCGGGCAGTGGTTCCGTGACTGCGGGTCTTCATCTCGATCATGTGACGTTCCCGCTCAGGTGACGGCGGTCGCGCTCTCGGGGGTCATGAGCTCCCCTTCGGGGGTCAGCACACCCTTCTTGAAGACGGCGTTGCCGTAGGGACGCCGCTCCAGCGTGCGTACCAGCACGAACGCCGTGCGAGCGCGCTCGTAGAACGCGAAGCGCTCGAGCGCGCCGGGCGTCCACGGCCCGCCGGGAATCATCTGGAGCGCGGCCGTGAGATCGGTGTGCACCGAGGGCACGTTGTCCCCTGGAGAGGCCATCACCAGCACCGGTGCCTGGTCGAAGGTGTCGAGCGGCATCAGCGCCAGGATATCGCCGCTGGCCTCGACGAGGTCGCGCCCGGCGAGCTCTATCGCGTGCCCGACGTGCGTGTGACGGGCGTCCGAGGCGGCGGGATAGTTCGCGTCGACGAGGACCAGCTCGTCACCGTGACCCATGCTCGCGAGCGCGTGCAGAAGCTCGGCGGGCAGGTGAGGGGGGATGCCGAACAGCATGCGGGATGACTCCTGATCCGGGGGCGAAAGACAAAGACTAGCCGTGTCGCCGCGCGGACACGGCTTTCATGGCGGGGACGGTGCGCGGCGGTGCAAGGACGTCGCGACGAGATGCGACGCGCGAACACGAGCGGGTGACCACGGCCGGCGAGGCGCGCCGGCTACGCGTCGTAGGTGCTGCTCGAGACCTTGCCGCCGCTCGCGATCCAGTCGGTGTGATACCACTCGGGCGTGCCGTCGATGAGCTGGTAGGTGTGCGCGCCGAAGTAGTCGCGCTGTGCCTGCAGAAGGTTCGCCGGCAGGCGGGCGCTGCGGTAGCCATCGTAGAAGGCGAGGGCGGCGCTCGTCGCGGGCATCGGGAGCCCTCGAGCCACGCCTTCCCCGACGACGCGGCGCCAGCTCGCCTGTGCCGCATGGACGCGCTCGCGGAAGTAGTCGTCGAGCAGGAGGTTCTCGAGTTCGGGCTCCTTGTCGAAGGCGGCCTTGATGTCGTCGAGGAAGGCGGCGCGGATGATGCAGCCGCCTCGCCACATCTGCGCGATGCCGCCGTAGTTGAGCGCCCAGCCGTACTCCTTCGCCGCCGCTCGCATCAGCATGTAGCCTTGGGCGTAGGAGAGGATCTTGGCCGCGAACAGCGCCTGGCCGAGCGCGTCGAGCCAGTCGTCGGGGGGGAGCGTTCCATCGGTGCCGGGCCCTTCGAGCACGTCGGCGGCTCGCTGGCGCTCGTTCTTCAGCGCCGAGAGCGCACGGGCGAACACCGCCTCGGCGATCAGTGTCAGCGGAATGCCGAGATCGAGCGCGTTGATCGCGGTCCACTTGCCGGTGCCCTTCTGGCCGGCCTTGTCGATGATCCGATCGACGACCGCCTCGCCGTTCTCGTCGCGAAAGCGCAGGATCGCCGCGGTGATCTCGATCAGGTAGCTCTCGAGCTCGCCCTCGTCCCAGCGGTTGAAGGTGTCGCCCATCGCGTCGTTGTCCATGCCGAGCAGACGCTGCATGAAATCGTAGCTCTCCCCGATCAGCTGCATGTCCCCGTACTCGATACCGTTGTGCACCATCTTGACGAAGTGCCCGGCCCCACCCTCGCCGACCCAGTCGCAGCAGGGTTCGCCCGCATCGGTCTTCGCGGCGATTCCCTGGAAGATGTCCCGGATGAGAGGCCAGGCCTCGGGGTTGCCGCCGGGCATCAGCGACGGGCCGTGGCGAGCACCCTCCTCGCCACCGGAGACACCGGTGCCGACGAACAGCAGGCCCCGCTCTCCGAGCTCCTCGGCGCGGCGCTCGGAGTCGGGGAAGTTCGAGTTGCCGCCGTCGATGATCACGTCGCCCTCGTCGAGGAGTGGCACGAGTTCGGCGATGACCGCGTCCACCGCGGCCCCGGCGCGCACCATGATCATGACCTTGCGGGGTTTGGCGAGCCCCGCGACGAGCGCCTCGAGGGTCTCCGCACCGCTGATGCCGCTGTCCTCGGGCAAGCCCGCGACGAACTCGGTGGTCTTCTCGACGGTGCGGTTGTAGGCCACCACCCGAAAGCCGTGATCGGCCATGTTGAGCACGAGGTTCTGGCCCATGACGGCCAAGCCGATCAGGCCGATGTCGGCCAGGTCGTGGTCGTCGCGTTCACGCTCTTTCGCCATCTTTGCGTCTTCTCCGGTCTCGTTCGGATCTCGTCAGGTGTCGACCCGCCGGACGGCGGGCCGTTCCTTAGCCTACCGCGGGCGGGCGGATCAGACGACGCGCGTCGGGAGCTCCCGATCGGCGAAGTGCGCCTCGAGGTTGTCGAGCACGAGCTGGCCCATGGCCGCCCGCGTCTCGTGCGTGCCGCTCGCCACGTGAGGCTGCAGCACGACGTTGTCGAGCGGGAACAGCGCCTCGGGGATGTTCGGCTCGTCCTCGAAGACATCGAGCCCGGCTCCCGCGATGCGTCCTTGCTCGAGCGCCTCGACGAGCGCGGGCTCGTCGACGAGGGTGCCACGGGAGACGTTGACGAGCCAGCCCTCCGGTCCGAGCGCGTCGAGCACCGCGGCGTTCACCGAGCCGATCGTGCCCGGCGCGGCCGAGGCGGTGACGAAGAGGAAGTCGACATCCTTCGCGAGCGCTTCGAGCGAGGCGACGAAGCGGTAGGGTGAGCCCTCGCGCTCGCTGCGGTTGCAGTACGCGATCTCCATGCCGAAGGCGGCGAGACGCTTGGCGAGAACCCCTCCGATGCTGCCCATGCCGTAGATGCCGGCGCGCTTGCCCATCATGCGCCTCGTCAGCGGGAGCCCGCCCTCGGAAGCCCAGCGGCCCTCGCGTGCGTATCGATCGGCGACGACGAGCCGACGGGAGACGGCCAGGGCGAGGGCGACGGCAAGGTCCGCCACGTCGTCGCTCAGCACGTCCGGGGTGTTGGTCACGGCGATACCGCGCCCCTCGCAGTAGTCGAGATCGACCGCGTCGACGCCGACGCCGAACACCGCGACGATGCCCGCGTTCGGCAGCTTCTCCAGAACCTCGTTCGAGACCCCGCGTCCGCCGTCCGTGACGACGCCCTTGCAGCCCTCGGAGATGCGTGCGACGAGGGCGTCCGCATCGTCCGCCTCCCAGTGGCGGTGCACAGTATAGGTGCTCTCGAGCGTCTCCATGACGGCGGGGAGGAGCGGGCCCATCAGCAGAAGTGTCTGGCTCATCGCGACTGACTCGGTTGACTCGATCATCAGACGACGGCCGACATGCCGCCGTCGACGTACAGGATATGCCCGTTGACGTAGCTCGAGGCGTCGGAGGAGAGAAAGATCGTCGCCCCGACCAGCTCGCCGACCTCACCCCAGCGCCCGGCGGGGGTGCGTTTGCCGAGCCATTGGCTGAACGAGGCGTCCTCGACGAGGGCTGCGGTCAGCTCGGTGGCGAAGTAGCCCGGGCCGAGCCCGTTGACCTGGATGCCGTGCGGCGCCCATTCGGCGCACATGTTCTTCGTCAGCATCTTCACGCCGCCCTTGGAGGCGGCGTAGGGGGCGATGGTCGGGCGCCCGAGCTCGCTCTGGAGCGAGCAGGTATTGACGATCTTGCCGCGCCCGCGCTCCACCATGCGCCGGGCGACGGCACGGGAGACGCGGAACACGGAGCCGAGGTTCACGGCCATGACCTCCTCCCAGGTCTCGTCGCTGCACTCGAGCAGCGGTGTCCTGCGCTGGATGCCGGCGTTGTTGACGAGCACCTCGATCGGGCCGATCGAGGACTCGATATCGGCGATGGCGGCCTCGACCGCGACCGCGTCGGTCACGTCGAAGGGGCGCCCGTGAGCCGTCAGCCCGAGCGCCTTCAGCTCGACGACGGCCGACTCGACCCCATCGGGGTTCGTGCCGTTGACCACGACGGCGGCCCCGGCTTCGGCCAATCCCTGAGCGAGGTGACGTCCGATGCCGCGGCTGGAACCCGTGACGAGGGCGAGGCGGCCGGAGAGATCGAACAGCGGATGGCTCATGTCGGGCGGATTCCGGGGAAGAGGGTGTCTCGGGAGAGGGGCGGACCGGGTCGGCGGCGCGGGTGGCGAGACGACGGGAGATGGGGACGGGCGGCGTCGGAATGGTCGACGCGGGGGCGGGCGGCCGAGCGATGGTGCGATGATAGGGGGGGAGGGCGGAGCGATGGGTGGCGAGGGAGCGGCGATCGATCGGTGGAACGCCGGGCGGGGGCCATGGGCAGGGATTGTGGGCGGGGATCAGGCGAACCGGAGCTGGACCTTCATGTGACGGCTTCGGTCGACGGCAGCGGCGAAGGCCGCGTCCGCCTCGGCGAAGGTGAACGTGCCCGAGTGCAGGGAGGAGACATCGAGACGGCCCGAGACGAGCGCGTCGACGGCGGTGTCGAACTCCTCGTGGAAGCGGAAGGTCCCGGCGAGCGAGAGCTCTTTGGAGACCACCTTGCCGAGCGGGATGGCGGTGTCCCCAGGGGGCATCATGCCCACTTGAACGACGGTGCCGCGCGGCTTCACGGCGTTGAGGCAGGAGCTCAGCGCGAGCGCGTTGCCCGAGCACTCGAAGGCGGCGTCGAAGTGACCGCGTCCGGCCTCGTAGCTCTCGAGCGCGCTCGCGTCGCGGCGGATGTCGATCGTCTCGTCGGCACCGAGCGCCGCCGCCGTCTCGAGCACGTGGGACTCGACGTCGGTCGCGGTGACGTGGGCGACGCCCGTCAGACGCAACGCCTGGATCGTGAGGCAGCCGATCGGGCCGCAGCCGGTGACGAGGACCGAGCGGTGGGCGAGGGGGCCGGCGCGATTGACCGCGTGCAGGCAGACCGCCAGGGGTTCGGCGAAGGCGGCGATCGCGAGATCGAACCCCTCGGGCAGCGCCACGCACTGGCGGCGCGGCACCACGAGCTCCTCGCGAAAGCCCCCCTGGATGTGCGGGGTGACGGCAGCGCTGCCGAAGAAGATCATCTCGCGGCAGAGGTTCGTGCGTCCGGCGAGGCAGCTCTCACAGGCGAGGCAGGGAAGGTTGGGATTGATCGCGACCGGCTGACCGGGGTGGAGATCGGTGATCGCGGCCCCCGTCTCGACGACAGTGCCGGCGATCTCGTGGCCGAGGATCAACGGCTCTTTGATGGCGAAGTTGCCGACACGCCCCTCGTGGTAGTAGTGGATGTCCGAGCCGCAGATTCCCCCCGTGGCGTAGGCGACGCGGACCGCGTCGTCGGCGAGCGTGTCCGACCGCTCGAGCTCGATCAGGCGAAGATCGTTCGCGGCGAAGACGGCGCAGGCTCGCAGTGTCATGAGGGCTCTTTGGTCGGCGGAGGAAAATCGTTGCGGGCGCGGAGCGCGTCGGCCGCGACGGCGGCGATCCGCTCGGGATCGGGAGTGATATCGACGGTCACGACCCGCGGCTCGGCGCTCGGGACCTCGAGCGCCTCGAACTGACTGTCGAGCATCGCCGGTGGCATGAAGTGCCCCCGTCTCTCGGACATGCGCGAGGCGATGAGCTCGCGCGAGCCCTCGAGAAAGACATGGAAGACGGTGTCGCTCGCCCCGCGAAGCGTGTCTCGGTACCCCCGGCGGAGCGCCGAGCAGGCGACGACGCAGAGCCCGTGCTCGCGGGCGGCGGTGGCGGCGTAGTCGCGCACCGCCTCGAGCCACGGGGCGCGATCGGCATCGGTCAGTGGCTCGCCGGCGGACATCTTCCGGATGTTGCGCTCGGGGTGCAGCTCGTCACCGTCCTTGAAGTGGCCGCCGAGGCGTTCGGCGAGCAGCTCGGCGATCGTCGACTTGCCGCAGCCGCTGACGCCCATGACGACGACGACGGTGCCGTGCGGGCCTTCGCCACGGCCGCCGTGCGACGCGTCTCTCGTTCGGGGATCCTCTCGCTCGTCGCCGGGGCTCGCGTCCTGAGCCTTCATCCCTCGATCTCCTCGTCGGCACTCGCCTCCGGCGAATCGGTCTCGTTCGAGCCCGATCTGCGCTCGGTTCCCCTCGGTGCCGTACCCGGAACACGGTGGGTGCTGCCGCGGTGGATGACCTGAAAGCCCAGGTCGAGCGATGTCCCGGGCGTGCCGCCCCCGTTTGCGCCGATGCGTGCGATGAGGAGCTCGGCCGTCCGCACCCCGATCGTGTAGCTCGGCAGGGACAGGCTCGTCAGCGAGGGGTTGAGACTCGCGGCGAAATCGAAGTTCCCGTAACCGGCGATGGCGATGTCCTCCGGTACCCGCCAACCGCGCCGCTGGCACTCGCTCAGCGCCCCGAGCGCCGTCATGTCGGTGGAACAGACGAGGGCGTCGGCCAAAGGGAAGCGCTCGCGCAGCGCGAGCACGCCGCTGGCCCCGTCGGCGATCTCCATCGGCGTGTTGCTGACCGTGACGTGGATGGAGCTGTCGAGCCCGTGCTCGTTGAGTGCCTCGAGATGGCCACGGCGGCGCCGCTCGGCGTAGAGGTCGGTGTGCGGCGGCCCCATCAGGAAACCGATGTGCCTGTAGCCCCGCTCGATCAGCGATTCGGTCATCGCCCGGCCCGCCATGCGCTGGGAGAAACCGACGGCCATGTCGATCGGGGAGGCCGAGCGACCCCAGGTCTCCACCAGCGGGATGCCCGACTGTTCGAGCAGCTCGCGCGCCTCGGGCGAGTCCATGCTCGCCACCAGCACGATCGCCTCGGGCCGGCGCCCGATGACCAGACGCAGGAGCTCCACCTGTTCGTCCGACGAGTAGTAGCTGTCACCGATCAGGATGTGGTAGCCGTGCCCGCGCAGGGTGTCCGAGAGCCCGTCGACGGTGCGCAGGAAGCCGGTATGGCGAAGTGAGGGCAGGAGCACGGCGACGTGTCCGCTCCGCTGACTGGAGAGAGCGCCGGCGGCGAGGTCGGGGACGTAGTTGAGCTCGCGAGCGGCCGACTCGACCCGCTCGCGCGTGCCTCTCGTGACCAGCTCCGGGGTACGCAGCGTGCGCGATACCGTCATCGGCGAGACCCCGGCACGGGCGGCGACATCCCGACTCGTGACCGCCGCCTGTCTGCGTGCCTTGCGAGCCATGGGGTTCGCCGTGTGACGGGCTGCCGACGCCCCGATACGGTGTGCCATGATAGCGGTACCGGTCGGCCACCCACAAGCCGGCGTCGAGAGGAGGGGGGGATGTTCGGAGAGCTCGAGGGCACGGGTTTCGAATCGCTCGACGCGACCTTCGCCGATTGCTTCGTCGGGCACGCTCGGGTCGAGCGGCTCTGGACGGGCGCGCGCTGGCTCGAGGGTCCGGCCTGGTTCGCCGCGGGGCGCTACCTCCTCTTCTCGGACATCCCCAACGAGCGCATGCTCCGCTGGGACGAGACCGATGGCTCGGTCTCCGTGTTCCGCCAGCCGAGCAGAAACAGCAACGGCAACACCGTCGACGGCGCCGGTCGTCTGGTCACCTGCGAGCACCTGTCCCGCTCGGTCACCCGCACCGAGCACGACGGCCGCGTCACGACGCTCGCCGAGCGCTTCGAGGGGAAGCGGTTGAACTCCCCGAACGATGTCGTCGTCAAGTCCGACGGCTCGATCTGGTTCACCGATCCGAGCTACGGCATCCTGACCGACTACGAAGGTGTCCGAGCCGAACCCGAGCTCCACTGCAACGTCTACCGGATCGACCCCGACGGTGCGCTCGACATCGTCGCGGACGACTTCGTCAAGCCCAACGGACTCGCCTTCTCGCCGGACGAGAAGTTTCTCTACATCGCCGACACCGGTGCCACTCACGACCCGGACGGCCCGCGTCACATCCGCAAAGTCGAGCTCGCCGCCGACGGCCGCTCGCTAGGCGCGAGTCACGTACACGCCGAGTGCACGGTCGGCCTCTTCGACGGCTTCCGACTCGATACCGCCGGGCGTATCTGGACGAGTGCGGGCGACGGCGTGCACTGTCTCACCCCCGACGGTACCCTGATCGGCAAGGTGCACGTTCCCGAGACCGTCGCGAACGTGGCCTTCGGCGGACCGAAGCGCAATCGTCTGTTCATCTGCGGGACGACATCGCTGTACTCGGTCTACTTGACGGCCAACGGTTGCAAGATCGGTTGAGCGGTTCTGGAACGACGTGGGTGCGTGAGCCCACGAACGCTCGCTCGCGGGCCGGGCGGGTCATCGAGCCCGCTCCCGGACGCCCAGGCGAAGTTGACCGAGAATGACAAGCTCGACCCCCTGGTCGCCGAGCTCGGTTTCTCCGTCGCCCCCACCATCCGGACCGGCGTCTTCGCGATGACGCTGTTCCATATCGCCGTCCACGGGGGGGCGAGCGGACGAGGGTGCATCGGGCGTTCGCGGCCGAGAGCGTCGGGGGCGCGAAGACCTCTACCGTCCGCCGATGGGCTGCACCGTCGCCTGGCTTCTGCCGGCCTTCTTCGTGCCGACGATCTCGTTCCTGATCTACTTCGGGACACTCGGCTGAAGTGCGGCGGCGCGGCGAGTCTCACTGAGCGAGACGCCGAGTCGCGAAATCACTTCGAGCCCGAGTGACGAGGGCGGTGCGGGGCGCCTCGAGCGTGGCGACAACGGATCGTGCGCGAGGAGAACGAAGCTCGAAACCACCGCTTTCGTGGTATCGATTCCACCGTTTCATGACGGTGTCGTTACACGACGCCTCCGTGTCGCGATGCGGTCATTACAGAGCGTTGCCTATGGTGGGAGGCGACGTCGTGGCATGGCCTCCAGCCGTGTAAAACACTGGAGATCGGAGAAATACGAGGACATGATTTCGCGGAAATAACCCTCGTCACGAAAATCGACAGAGTTTAATTTCGATTGTGGACTTCGCCTTGCGGTGGGTGCATGGTGAACCCTCTACCGAAGTGGTACGGGGAGGGCGGGTGAGCACGACCGATCCGGAAGCGGCACGTCAAGCGACCTGTCTGGTGGTACGTCCGAGCACCATGCATTCCCGCTCGGTCGACCCTTCGTCCGATTCGCGCGAGTCATCGCCACCGAGCACCGGTGACCCTCGCCCGCCGCGAGATGCCGGACGCGAAAGCGAGAAGATCGGTCTTGTCGAGGCGATTCTCGCGAGCGATCATTATCGCTCCATTCTCGAGCTCGGTTGTGGTACCGGAGACCTCGCGCGGTTGCTCGTCGAGCGCTGCGACAGCTACACCGGCGTGGACGCGGACAGCGTGGCGCTCGCCGAGGCGCGGCGGCGCGTCCGCGACGAGCCATCTCCGCGCTTCGTGCCGCTGGCCCTGCCGCTCGACTTCCCGTCGGGTGAGCACCAGCTCGTCGTTCTCTCGGAGTTGCTGCAACTGCTCGAGCCTTTCGCCGTGCTCGAGGTGGCACGGTGCCTGGCCGCACACACGCCGTGTCGCGAGATCGTCGTCATCAGCGCCAGCGACGAGCACGCGGACGGGCGCGACGCCGCGCTCGAGGCGTTCGTCGTGGCACTCAGCAACACGTTCGAGTACCAGGAGCTCGCGGTACGCCGCCACTACCGCATCGATGCCCTGCTGCGCACGCCACTGCCGGCGTCCGCTTGAGAGCGGCCTCTCGAGAGCACCGACACCACGTCGTGCATCCCTTCGCCGCTCGGCTCGCTCCCCCCTCCGCCCTCGCCCCGCCGCCGTAGCGTCGCCGCGGCGACCTCCCGGCCGTCCGCCGTCATCGACCCGGAGTCGGACTCGGTCGCCGCGTCGTGTGCGGCGGTTCGCGCCGTGGTGCCCCGTCACGAATGCCGCGTGCCCCGAGTCGCCCGGGAAGACGGCCTCGACTAAGTTTCTCTCGTGGTACGGCCGATAGCTCGACTTCACCGAGAGCATCGGGTCGATCATGAGTACCACTTCACAGACCGCGGCGGACCTCACGTCAGCGGCGGGCGCCCTGCCCGCGGATCGCGACGAGCAGCCGCCTCTCGACGAGTTCGACAGGGAGGCGCCGCCTCCGGCTCGGGCGTCCTCGCCGCCGCTGCGTCGCGTCGTCTTTCGCCCGACGTTCTACACCAAGGTGGTCAAGCCCGTGAGCGATCGTGCCGCGGCTCTGGCGGCGCTCTGCGTCTTCGCTGTTCCGATGGTCGTGGTCGCCGGCGCGGTCGCGCTGACGATGGGACGCCCGATACTGTTTCGCCAGCGGCGAATCGGGCTGGACGGCGAGCCCTTCGAGGTACTGAAGTTCCGCACCATGGGGCACGATCGGCGCACCGACGAGATGGACGAGATCGATGTCATCCACGATCGCCGCGAGACGCACAAGTCGGAGCACGACCCGCGTCACACGACCGTCGGGCGGTTCCTGCGTCGCTACAGCCTCGACGAGCTCCCCCAGCTGTTCAACATCCTCAAGGGCGAGATGAGTGTCGTCGGACCTCGTCCCGAGCTCGAGAGCGTCGTCGCCGAGCGCTATACAGAGGAGCTCCACCAACGGCATCTGGTGCGTCCCGGGCTCACCGGCTTGTGGCAGATCTCCGCCCGCGGCGAGGGGCCGATGCACGAGAACGGTGGCTGGGACCTCGACTATGTCGAGCAGATCTCGCTCTCGACGGACGTGCGCATACTCGTCATGACCCCCGCCGCGATGTTCGGCGAGAACGCCGGAAGCTGAACCGACCCGGAGCTCGTTCGACACGCTCGCGGCAGTCACCCGATCCGGTTCCCCGCGGGCACTCGCGAGGGTCACGGGGCGAGCACTCGGGAGGCCGGGGCCGTTCGGCCGGCTGCGAGCGGCGGTTCGCTCAGGGCGTCAGGTCCATGTCCAGATGCACGAAGTCACCGCGGTAGAGGACGTCGGCGAAGTAGAGAACGGTACCGTCCCCGTAGCGGATCACGCGGCGCACACGGGCGGCCGGTGCGCCGGGGGCGATGTCGAGTAGCGCGGCGTTTTCGAGATCGCAGCCGACGACGGTCAGGCGCTGATGGGCGGTGCCGATATCGAGCCCCTCGAGCGAGGTCAGTACCGGCAGCACGAGCTCGTTGCGAAAGCGAGTCTCGCGGCGGCGAAACACCTCGAGCTCGAGGTGCAGCGCGATGACGCAGTAGGGAGCGTCGTCCCGCGAGTGCACGCGTCGCATCCGGAAGTAGGCCTCGGCGCACGGCCCTTCCGCTCCCGGAGGAAGCGTGTCCACGACGCCCTCGTCGAGATTGCTGACCGCCGGACGATCGTCGCGGTACATCTCCACCAGCCGTCCCAGCGTCGTCTCGAGCTTGAGCGTGCGGTGATCGTCGGGACGGCCGGTGACGATCGTGCCGCGACCGCGGCGCGGCGAGAGCAGGCCCTCCTCTGCCAGCAGACGCACGGCCTGTCGCACCGTGACGCGGGCGACGGAGTACGTCTCCATGAGCCGCTCGAGCGAGGGCAAGGTGTCGCCGTGCGCCCACTCGCCGCTGCGAATACGAGCACGGAACACGTCGGCGAGCTGCGCGTAGTAGGGCTCGCGACTGGCGCCGAACAGCGGGTGAGCCGACGGCCGAGGGCGAGCGCTCACCGAAGCGGATCCGCCGAACCTTGCTCAAAGGTTCCATGATTAGTACGATGGAATCTCACTGGAACATCTTACGGTGTTCCCCGGCTGGGAGCCACGTCGCCGAGCATGAGCCTCGATCAGAGCGCGCGAAGCTACGACTACGTCGTCGTCGGTGCGGGCTCCGCCGGCTCGGTCGTCGCGCACCGTCTCGGCGCCCGTCCCGGCACGCGGGTGCTGGTGCTCGAGGCCGGAGGCTCCGATCGCAACTTCTGGCTCCGCTTGCCGGTCGGCTACTTCCGCACCATCTACGACGAACGCTTCTCGCGCCTGTTCACCACGGAGCCCGAGCCCGGCACCGCCGGTCGGCGCATCGATTGGCCTCGCGGACGGGTCGTCGGTGGCTCGAGCTCGATCAACGGTCTGGTCTTCATCCGTGGCCAGCGGGAGGACTTCGACGACTGGGCGCGGTGGGGTGCCGCCGGCTGGAGCTATCGCGAGGTGCTGCCGCACTTTCGGCGCATCGAACGCTACGGCGGCCGGCCGAATCAGTATCGCGGGGCGAGCGGACCGCTCGGCGTCTCCGACCTTCGCAACGACCACCCGCTCTGCGCCGACTGGGTGCGCGCCGGTACCGAGGCCGGGCTCCCGGCGAACGAGGACTTCAACGCCGACACGACGCTCGGGGTCGGGCGCTACCAGCTGTCGATCGAGGGGCACTGGCGGGCGAGTGCCGCCCGTGCCTTTCTCGGCCCGGCGGTGCGCCGCGGCAACGTCGATCTCGTCACCGGGGCACAGGTCACCGAGCTCCTCTTCGACGGTACCCGCTGCACCGGCGTGCGCTGGATCTCGCGCGGTCGCTCGCGGGAGGCACGCGCGGACGCCGAGGTGATCCTCTCGGCCGGCGCGGTGCAGTCGCCGCAGTTGCTGCAACTCGCCGGCATCGGTCCGGCCGAGACCCTCGCCGCGCTGGACATTCCGGTGCGCGTCGACCTCCCCGGCGTCGGCGGCAACCTTCAGGACCACTACCAGATGCGCACGATCGTCGAGTTGAACGAGCCTCGCTCGTTCAACGACGATGTCAGAAACCCGCTGAAGCTCGTGCACATGGGGCTCGAATGGCTCGTGCGCGCGTCCGGTCCGCTGACGGTAGGCGCCGGACAGGTCGGCGGCGCGGCCTGTACGAAGCTCGCGGACGAGGGCCGCCCGGATGTGCAGTTCAACGTCATGCCGCTCTCGGTCGACAAGCCCGGGCGGCCGCTGCACCGCTACTCGGGCTTCACCGCGGCCGTCTGGCAGTGCCATCCCGAGTCGCGCGGGCGCGTCGACATCGTCTCGCGCGACCCGCTCGCCGATCCGCGCATCGTGCCGAACTACCTCGAGCACCCGCGTGACCGGGCGACGATGATCGAAGGCGTGCGTCTGCTGCGCGAGATCTACGCGCAGCCGGCCTTCCGCCGGCACTGGTCACGCGAGGTCATCCCCGGCGACGCGCTCCGGAGCGACGAGGAACTGCTCGAGGCGATCCGCCGCCAGGGGGGAACGGTCTACCACTGCGTCGGCACGTGCCGCATGGGGGCGAGCGACGACGCGGGAGCCGTCGTCGATCCCTCCCTGCGCGTGCGCGGCGTCGAGAGGCTGCGCGTCATCGACGCGTCGGTCATGCCGACCATCGTGTCGGCCAACACCAACGCGGCGACGCTGATGCTCGCCGACCGGGGCGCGGAGCTCGTGCTCGACGACGCGTCCGTCCGAACGGCTCCAGCCAGCATCGGAACGGGCGCTCCTGTGATGACCAGCGGAGGATGAGAACGATGCGGACACTGAGAAGACGGACACTCGGAGGACGGACACTCGCGGGCGCGGCAGGGATCGCGCTCGCCCTGGCGGGCGCACCTGCGGCGATGGCCGAACCCAATCCGATCGATTGGACCTCGGCCCCCGAGGTCGAGGGCCAGCAGGTCATGAAGATCGGTCACTCGGTCAACATGGAGTGGAGCTCGCACACGGCGACCCTCAAGCGCTTCGCCGAACTCGTGGCGATCTACACCGACAACGAGATCGTCGGCGAGATCTACCCCGGCTCCCAGCTCGGCGGCGAGCGCGAGATGGTGCAGCAGACCCGCCAGGGCGCATTGCAGGTGACGCTGCCGGCGACCAACAACCTCGCCGCCCTCGCGCCGAGCCTCAACGTGTTCATCCTGCCCTACATCGCGACCAGTACCGACGAAGTCAATCACCTACAGGACGAGCTGACCCCGGAGCTCGTGCCCCGCGTCATCGAGGAGGCGGGGGTACGCATCGTCGGCTGGGAGAACAGCGGCTGGCGGGCCTTCTTCTACAAGTCGGACACGCCGATCGAGAAGCCCGAGGACCTCGCCGATCTGAAGATGCGGGTACCCCCCAATCCGATCATGATCGCCTCCTACAAGGCGTGGGGCGGCAACCCGACGCCGCTCGCCTGGGCCGAGCTCTACAACGCACTGCAGCAGGGCGTGGTCGAGGGCGGCGACAACCCCGTCACCGATGTCATCGGCATGAAGTTCAACGAGGTCATCAACCGCATGACCAAGTTCCACTACACCATCCTGACCCACCCGATCGTCGTCAGCGAGCGTTGGTACCAGGGATTGCCGGAGCACCATCGGCAGGCGATCCTCCGGGCGGGCGAGGAGGCGACGGCGTACATCCGCTGGTGGCAGCCGATCGACGAGGCGGGCTGGTGGACGCAGGCCGAGGAGGCCGGTGTCGAGATCACCGAGATCGAGGACGAGTCGGAATGGATCGAGAAGGCGCGCGCGATCTGGCCCGACTACTACGAGGAGATCGGTCCTGACGGTGAGGCGCTCGCCGACCGGGCGCTGGCGATCATCGAGGAGTACCAGCAGCGGCAGCAATAGCGGCCCTCTCCGTCGACCGGCGAGCGTCCGGGCGGACGGCGATGCCGCCCGAACGCTCGCCTCGCGGCCCTTCCGGCGACCGCTTCACCTGCCGCTCCGGTGAGGAGGGGCGATCGCCCGGTCTCGGCGCTCGACTCGACACGATCCCGAAGCGCGACGGAACCTGACCATGCGACGATTGGCCGGCCTGCTCCTCTTTCTCGTCGCCGCGGCGCTGCTCGCGACGATGGCCGTCGCGTTGCTCCTGCAGATCGTGGCGCGCGAGAGCGCCTTCGGCGCGGACTGGACCGAGGAGCTCGCCCGTTTCGCGTTCATCGCGATGGTCTTCGCCGCCGCCACCTACGCGACCTTGCGCGGCGCCCACCTCAGGGTATCGGTGTTCTCCGACCTCGTCGCCCGTCGCGTCGGCGAGGTGCCCGTGCGGCGCTTCCATCTTCTCGTGCTGATCGTCTTCGACGTGCTGATGGTCTGGTACGGGGTGCAGAACGTCATCGAGGGCGTTCGCTACCCGAACACCTCCCCGGCGCTCGGCTTCAACCAGAACTTCCTGTTCGTGCCCTTCGCGCTCGGATTCGCGCTCTCGGGCCTGATCCACGCGATCGACTTCGTCACGGCGCGCACGGCGATGCCGCCCGAGAAGGCGGCATCGTGAGAGTGCTCGTGGCCCACCGCGCGACAGGTCTCGCGTTCCGGTACCCTCGTCGGCGGAGAGGGCGCCCCGTCGGCAGGATCGGGCGATGAGCGACGTACACCTCGCGCTGCTGATCTTCTTCCCGGCACTGCTCTTTCTGGGGGTGCCGATCTACGCCTCGCTCGGGCTGACGGGGCTCCTCGTCACGTGGCTGACCGACAGCCCGCTCGTGTTCGCCACCCAGAGCATCCTCAACGGACTCGACAACTTTCCACTGCTCGCGATCCCGATGTTCATCCTCGCCGGCAACATCATGGAGCGCGGCGGGCTGACGAACGACATCATTCGAGTGTTCCGCCATGCCTTCGGGCACATCTCAGGCAGTCTCGGCATCGTCACGATCTTCTCGTGCATGTTCTTCGCCGCGATCTCGGGCTCGGGGCCGGGCACCGTCGCCGCGATCGGCGCGATCCTGATCCCGGCGATGATCCGCTACGGCTATCCCGCCCCCTACGCCGCGGCGGTGACCGCGACCGGGGGGACGCTCGGCGTGCTGATACCGCCGAGCAACCCGATGATCATCTACGCGATCATCGCCAACGTCTCGATCGCGGACATGTTCGCCGCCGGTATGGTACCGGGACTCATCGTCGGTCTGTCGCTCGCCGCGGTCGCCTGGCTGGTCGCGCGGCGGAGCGGCATTCGGCTCGCGAGCGACGAGGAGGCTGAGCGGGCGAGCTCGATCGGCGCGCTCTTGTGGCAGGCGAAGTTCGCCCTCGCCATGCCCCCGATCATCCTCGGCGGTATCTACTCGGGGCTGTTCACCCCGGTCGAGGCGGCCGTCGTCGCCGTCTTCTACGCGCTCTCCGTCTCGCTCCTCGTCTACCGAGAGCTGACCTGGGCAGGACTTCGGGAGGCGTTCGACGGGGCGGTGCGCATGTCGGGCGCGCTGATGATCGTCGTCGCCTGCTCGACGCTGTTCGCCCGCGTCATCACCTTCGAGCGCATCCCCCAGGAGCTCGTCGAGCTGTTCGGCGCCGTCTCGGCGAACCCCTTGGTCATCCTGCTGTGCATCAACGCGCTGCTGCTCGTCGTCGGCACCTTCATGGAGACGATCTCCGCGATCATCATCCTCGCGCCGATCCTCGTGCCGCTGGTCAAGAGCTTCGGCATCGATCCGGTGCACTTCGGCATCATCCTGATCGTCAACATCGAGATCGCTTTCCTCACACCGCCGCTCGGCGTCAATCTCTTCGTCGCCAGCCAGATCGCCAACATCCGCATCGAGCGGATATTCCGTGCCATCCTGCCGTTCATCCTGACCCTGCTCGTGTTGCTCGCGCTGGTCAGCCTCGTGCCCGCGCTGAGCCTGTTCGTGCCGAGCCTTCTCCGCTGATCGAGACCCCGCCGTCATGACCCTCCCTTCCGACTATCCCCGCTTGCAGCTCTTCGTCGCCGGTGAATGGCGGGAAGGATCGGGCGAGCGCGAGCCCGTGATCGAGCCGGCGACCGGCGAGATCCTGGGCGAGGTGCCGCACGCCTCGAGCGCGGACCTCGACGAGGCGCTTGCCGCGAGCCTCGCCGGGTTCGCGCTCTGGAAGCGCACCGCGCCGTTCGAGCGCCAGCGCATCCTCGCCGACGCGGCCGACCGGCTCGAGGCGCGTCTCGACGAGCACGCGGTGAACCTGACGCGAGAGATGGGCAAGCCGCTGGCCGAATCGAGGCTCGAGCTCGGGGCGGCGATCGGCACGCTGCGCTGGTTCGGGGAGGAGGGCAAGCGCGCCTACGGTCGCCTCGTGCCCTCCCGCCAGAGCGATCTCCGGCAGCTGGTCGTCAAGGAACCGGTCGGGCCGGTGGTCGCGTTCACCGCCTGGAACTTCCCGGCGATCAACGTCATGCGCAAGGTCGCCGCCGCCCTCGCCGCCGGCTGCTCGATCACGATCAAGGCGAGCGAGGAGACCCCGGCCACGGCCGTCGCGATCGCCCGGGCCTTTCAGGAGGCGGGTCTGCCGGGCGGTGTGCTGAACGCCGTCTTCGGCGTGCCGGACACGATCTCGCGCCACCTGCTCGGCTCGCCGGTCGCGCGAAAGCTCTCGTTCACCGGCAGCGCGCCGGTCGGCATCCACCTCCAGAAGCTCGCGGCCGAGACGCTCAAGCGCACCACGCTCGAGCTCGGCGGGCACGCCCCGGTGCTGATCTTCGACGATGTCGACATCGAACGGGTCGCTCGTGCCGCCGTCGCCTCGAAGTTCCGCAACGCCGGTCAGGTCTGCGTGTCACCGACCCGCTTCTACGTGCAGGAGGGCGTCTACGACGCGTTCATCGACGCCTTCGCCGAGGGCACGCGGGCGATGAAGATCGGCGACGGGCTCGAGGACGGCGTCGAGATGGGGCCGCTGATCGCCGAGCGGCGCCTTCCGATCATGGAGCGTCTCGTCGAGGACGCGACCTCGCGCGGCGCGAGCGTGGTCTGCGGCGGCGAGCGTCTCGATCGGGTCGGCACCTTCTACGCCCCGACCGTGCTCAGGGACGTCGATGACGCCTCGAGCATCATGAACGACGAGCCGTTCGGCCCACTCGCGCCGATCGCGCCGTTCGGCGACCTGGAGGACGGACTCGAGAAGGCGAACCGGCTCGCCGCCGGGCTGTCCGCCTACGCCTTCACGCGCGACGCGGCCCGTATCCAGGCGCTCGGCCCCGGCATCGACGCCGGCATGGTCGGGGTCAACTCGTTCCAGATCCACGTGCCGGAGACGCCCTTCGGTGGTGTCGACGGCAGCGGCTACGGCTCGGAGGGTAGCGTGGAGGGGCTCGAGGTCTACCTGCGCACGAAGCTCATCACCGAAACCGCCCCCTGAGGCCGAAGGCGCGATTCGGCGATCGGGCGAACACGCGGTCGTGCTGGCGGAGGGAAGAGTCTCCGAGCTCATAGCGCCGGCACGCTGCGCGGCACGATCACCTGCCCCTCACCACGCCGTTCGGCGCGGGTGAGCTCACCCGAGACGACGGCACGCACCGCCTCGGCCACGGCCTCGCCCGCGCCGCCCGGTGACAGGCCACCGTCGATGACGCCGCTCACGTCGACATCGATCTCGCTTCCCCAAGCGGCGAGCGTCTGCGGGTTGCCGCAGACCTTCACGGTCGGCGTCAGCGGATTGCCCGAGGGGTTGAAGACGCCCATGCCGAACAGCGTCAGCTGGCAGCCGGCGGCCATCATGCCGGTCAGCGAGACCGGACTGAAGAAGGGGGTGTCCATGAAGTGCAGGCCAGGCACGGCGGGCGCTTCGGCATAGTCGAGGCAGCCGGCGATCGAGCTCGAGCCGATCTTGCAGATCGCCCCCATGCTCTTCTCGACGAGCGTCGTCAGACCGGCCTCGATGTTCTCGGCCGTCGGGTTGACCCCGCGGTAGTTCTCCCCGTCCTCGCCCATCAGCCGCTCGACGCGTCCCAGGCAGGCGAGCACGCGTTCGGCCACCGCCGCATCGCTCGCCCGCTCCCGTACGATGGCCTCCGCGCCGATGAACTCGGCGGTCTCGGACACGATCGCCGTGCCGCCGGCCGCGACGAGACGATCGACGAAGCGGCCGATCGCGGGATTGGCGCAGGCCGAGCTCGTGGCGTCCGAGCCGCCGCACTCGAGCGCGACGGACAGGTCGGCGAGCGCGAGCGCATCGCCGGCCGGTGCGCGCGTTGCCGCGCGCAGCGTCTCGAGCGCCTCGACGGACGCCTCGAGCGCCGCCTCGTAGCCTCCCGCCTCCATCAGCGAGATCGTGCGCAACGCCCGCGCCGGCCCCGACGCCGTCGCCGCTTCGGCGAAGCGCGTCTCGAGACCGCGCGCCGCCGCCGGATCGTGAGCGAGCAGCAGGACCGCGCCCGTGTTCGGATGACGGACGATCGCGTTCACGACGCGCTCCTGGAGCGCCGCGTCGCGACCGCGAAGCCCTCGCTCGAACGCCGGTGCGATCGTCAGCACGCCCTCGACCGAGGCTCCCGCGAGCGTCGCGAGCCGATCGGTCAAGGCGACGGTGGAGAGCACGACGATGTGGTTGCGGATGCCGACGCGCCCGTCCGCACGGCGCCAGCCGCATCCCACCGCCTCACTCGACGTTGTGGACATGAACATGCTCTCCGGGGGTGATATCGGCTGTCGCGTGGCCGATGACGACACCGTACTTGACGACCGGGTCGCCACGGCGCATGGCCACGAGCGCCGCCTTGTGACCGAACGGAATACCGATCCGGCTCGGCAGGGCGTCGCCGTGCGTCGTCAGCTCCGTGCGCGTGTCGAGCAGCGTCGCGACGGTGTCGTCGGGGTGGATCCTGAGGCTGGTACGGTGCACGTCTTCCGCTCCTTCGTCTTGCCCGCCGATGCACGACAGTATGCCGGCTCGTCGCCCCCCTGACGCGAACGCTCGAAGTGCCGGTGCTCGAGGACGAGGGCAACGTGGCGCCGAAGCGGTCCGTCGGCGAGGGACCGCGCCGTGCGGTGCCGTTCGAGTGGACGCCGTGGCGCGCGCGATCGGCGGGGCGGCGGCTGCCGAGTTCGGCCTCCGCTCGGATCGGCGGCACGAATTCCGTACGATGTCGGCTTCATCGGCAACCGACACGCTATCGCATGCGGGCTCCTTCATCACGGGCGGGCACGATGTCCCCCCTCGGGACACTTGCCCTCGTGTCCGCACTGGCCCTCGTGCCCGGCCTCGCCCGGGCCGGCTGCGGTGTCGAGCGCGGAACGCTCAGGCTGCTCTCGGACGATTGGGAGGCGCTGCACGTCGTGGCCGAGCGCGCCGAGGCCTGCGCGGGCGAGGGCGTGACGGTCGCAACCGAGCGCACCCGCGAGCACAAGGCGCTGCAGGTGCCCGCCTTGAGCGTCACCCCCGCCCGCTACACGAGCGTCGTGGTCTCGAACAACACGATCGTGCCGCTCCTGAACGCGGGTCTGATCCGTCCGCTCGACGAGCTCGTCGAGCGCCACGCACCGACGCTGCCCGAGCGGCAACTGATTCGCGTGAACGGGAAGATCGTGGCGATCGCGTTCAACGCGAACGCGCAGCACCTCTACTACCGCGAGGACGTGCTCGAGGAGGCGGGCCTCGAGCCGCCCTCGAGCTACGAGTCGCTGCTCGCGAACGCCGAGGCGCTGCGTCGCGAGGGTCGGTTCGAGCAGCCGCTGGCGGGCACCTTCGCCACCGGCTGGGATCTCGCCAACGAATTCGTGAACCTCCACCTCGGGCTCGGCGGCGAGCTGTTCGTGCCGGGCTCGGCGGAGCCCGCGATCGAGAGCCCGGCGGGCCTCGAGGCGCTCGCGACGCTGGGTGAGCTGAGTGGCTACATGGACCCCGACTTCCTCGCCATCGACTCGAACGAGCTGCAGAGACTCTGGGAGTCGGGCGAGGTGGCGATGGCGATCGGCTGGAGCTCGCGCGCCGAGGCCCTGACCGACACGGCGGGGGACGCCCCCGAGGTCGCCTCGAACACCGCGCTCGCCGCCGCCCCGACGATCGGCGACGGCACGGTGCCGGCCGCCACGCTGTGGTGGAACGGGTTCACGATCGCGAGCCGGATCGACGACGAGGAGGCCGAGTCCTCCTTCCGGATCATGCTGCACGCGATCTCCCCGACGCTGCTCGAGGAGCACGCTGCGACATCGGTATGGCTGATCGAGGGCTACGAGCCGACGCCCGCCTCGGCGGGGGTCATCGCGAACGTGGAGGCGGGGGCGCGAGCGTACCCCATGCAACCGACGACGAGCCTTCTGCACACCGCCCTCGGCGACAACCTCGCCGAGTTCCTGCAGGGTCAGGAGAGCGCGAAGCAGGCGTTGCGCGACGCCGCGGACGCCTACCGCGACGCCGCCCGGGAGCGGGGGTTCCTGAGATGACCGATCACCGTCTCGATGCCCGTCCCGAGCACCTCTTCTGGGGCTATTTCGATGCCGCGACGCCGCCGGTCCTCACCGTCGACTCGGGCGACACCGTGCGGTTCACGTGTCTGCCGGCCGGCGTCGAGGCGAGATTGCCGCCGGACCGATCGGGCGTTCGCGAGGATCACCTGCGCGCGCTCGCCGAGAAGGCGGACGATCGGGGAGCGGGCTCGCACATCATGACCGGGCCGGTCCACGTGCGCGGCGCCGAGCCGGGAGACGTGCTCCAGGTCGACATTCTCTCGATCCGGCCCATTCAGGACTGGGGCTACACCGCGATCCTGCCATTGCGCGGCGCGCTGCCGGAGGAGTTCACCGAGCCCGAGCTGTTGCACGTCGCCATCGACGCCGAGGCGGGAACCTGCACGCTCCCCTGGGGCAGAACGCTGCCGCTCGAGCCGTTCTTCGGCGTCATGGCTTGCGCGCCGCCGCCTCTCTGGGGGCGTGTCGGCTCGAACGAGCCGCGGGCGTTCGGCGGCAACATGGACAACAAGGAGCTCCGCCCCGGTAGCACGCTCTACCTGCCCGTCTTCAACGAGGGGGCGCTGTTCTCGACCGGCGACGGTCACGGGCGGCAGGGGGACGGCGAGGTCTCCATCGCGGCGCTGGAGACGGCGCTCGAGGGCGAGCTTCGCTTGTCGGTGCGCAAGGACATGGGGCTCGCCTCGCCGTTCGCCGAGACCGGGGAGCTGTTGATCTCGATGGGGTTCCACGAGAGTCTGGACGAGGCGATGAGGCGGGCGGTGCGGGACATGGTGGCTCTGGTGGGCGCGCGCTCCTCGCTCACCCGGAACCAGGCGTACATGCTGTTGAGCCTCGCGGGGGATCTCAGGATCACGCAGGTCGTCGACGGCGAGAAGGGCGTGCACATGATTCTCCGAAAGGACTGGATCTAAGGACTGGCTATAGAAGCCCACGCGGTCGCCGGCTCCCGCTGGCGTCGCGATCGCTCCGTGAGCAGAGGATCACGGGTGCGGCTCGTCGAGGCGCGCCGTCGTGTCGCGACGCCTTCATTCCCTCGCTCCGCCGGTCGATACCCTGCATCACGCGGTGCTCCGGTGACCGCCGGAGCGGAGGCGGTAGGGGATATGACAAGGCGAGTGAATGCAGTGCGGTGCCTCACGTCGGGCGCGATCCTGTGCGCGATGCACGCGGTGACGGCGCAGGCGTCGGCCGCCGAGGTGCGCGTCACCGAGGACTACGCCGCCGTGATCTTCGAAGGCGAGGACACAGTCGAGCGCGACGAGCGGTGGGTGCTGACCGAGCCGGGCACGCCGGCGCAGGAGAACGACCCGGACGGCAACCATTCCGACGGCGCCTCCGGCTCGGCCTACCTCGAGCTGCTGCCGGACGTGCGCGTCACCCACACCGACCCCTGGGGTCCCCCCGCCGCCTACTGGGGCGAGCCCGGTGCGGGGCCGATGTTGTCCTACGAAGCGCAATTCCCCGAACCGGGGCGGTACCACGTCCACATCCGTGCCTACACGACCGGGACCGAGGACAACGGCATCCACGTCGGACTCGACGGCGAGTGGCCCGAGAGCGGGGCGAGGATCCAGGTTTGCGCTGCCGGGGAGGAGGACTGGCGCTGGTCGAGCCGGCAGCGCTACGCGGGCGGCAGCCCCTGCGGTGTCGACAAGAGCGTCTGGCTGACCGTCGAGAAGGCCGGGGCGGGCACGGTGATGTTCAGCGCACGCGAGGACGGGTTCGAGATCGATCGGGTGATGCTGATAAAGGATCGCTCGGGGGGCACGCGGGTCTGCTCGCCGCTCTTCGATCAGCCCGACGAGATCGGCTGCTCGGACGGAAACATCCCGGTGAGCGACGAGCGCGTCGATCTGGCCGTGGCGCTCACGGTGTCGGAGGCGAGGATCGAGCCCGGCGAGACCGTGGAGGTCGCCGCCACGCTCCGCAACGAGGACGTGCTCGACGAGGCGAGCGATGTGCGCCTGCGCTTCGATCTCGATCCCGACCAGTGGAGAGTGCGCTCGATCGACTGGCGCTGCTCGAGCGAGGCCGAGGACATCGTCTGTGCGCTCGAGAATCTCGGCCCGCGTGCCAGCGGCGACGAAACGATCCTCGAGTTGGCGCTTCAGGCGCTCGCCGAGGGCGTTCACCGAATCGAGGTCGTGGCGAACGCGAGCGAGCAAGACGACGACACTCGGAACGATCGCGTCCGCGCGGACATCGAGGTCGGCTCCGCCGCGCTCGATCCGACGACCCTGAACGCCGCTCTCGCCACCGCCTCGAAGAGCGTGCCGCTCGGTACGGCCGTGGCGTTCGAGCTCTCGGTGGAGAACGCCGGTCAGTCGCCCGCGCTCGGTACGACGTTGTCCCTCACGGTCCCGAGGGGGCTCGTCGTACCCTCGCCGCCGAACGGGTGCGGGGTCTTCGATCGCGACATCGTCTGCTCGCTCGGAACGCTCGGCGAGGATCGAACGGAGACGTTCGCCGTCTCCATCACGCCCGAGGTGGGCGGAACCTACACGCTCGCCGTCGCGGCCGATGCCGCGAACGCCGACAGTACGGAGACACCGTTCGTGCTCGAGGTCACGGCGGCCGCGGGCGACCCGAGCGAGAAAGGGGGGAAGCCGGCCGGTGGGGGCGAGAGCGACCCGGCGGAGGTCGAAGCCCCCGATGACACCGGCTCGGAGACGGGCGACGGGACCGCGAACGCCACGTCGGGTGCCGGCGAGTCGGGCTCGGGAGGCACCGCCGGCGGTGGAGGTGAGAACACCTCCGGTGCGGAGAACCCCGAGGACAGCCGCGAGGCGGACGGCGAAGGCGCGAGCCCGGACGATGCGGCGCCCGGAGGCGGATCGGTATCGGACTCTCTCCCTCGGGTCACCGGCGGCGGTGCCGGTGGAATCCCGCTCCTGGTGATGCTCGCCTCGGTGCTGTCGTACCGGGGCTTCGGGCGGGCGACCCGGGTACGAGCCGATCGCGCCGGGCGGAGCCCTTTCTCGCTCGCGAGCGCGGCGCGCTCGTAAAGATCACCCGCGTATGACCCTCGTCGTGCAATTTGCTCCTCTCGTGTTCCGCTGTCCCACGCTCTCTGGAATCGTCTCGCCTCTCCGGTGCACGACAGAGCGACGAGGCGACATGAGCGAGCAGAAGGACATCCCGGCACAGACGCAGGACTCGATGCCGGCCGACGAACACGAGATGACGCCCGCACCCGACTACACGCCGCGCTACCCCGGCTCCGGACGGCTCGACGGAAAGGTCGCGCTCGTCACCGGCGGCGACAGCGGTATCGGTCGGGCGGTCTCGGTGCTGTTCGCCCGCGAAGGGGCGAAGGTCGCGATCGCCTACCTCGACGAGCAGGAGGACGCCGAGAAGACCAAGCGCTTGGTCGAGGCCGAGGGCGCCGAAGCGTTGCTGCTACCTGGGGATCTCGCCGAGAAGGCGCACGCGAGGAAGGTCGTCGAGGACACCGTCGAACGTTTCGGCAAGCTCGATGTTCTCGTCAACAACGCCGCTCGCCAGTGGGCTGCCGAGGACGTGCGCGACATCGACGAGAAGCAGTTGCGGGCGACCTTCGACAGCAACGTCATGGCCGTCTTCTTCGTCACGCAGGCGGCTCTCGAGCACCTGAAGGAAGGGGCGGCGATCGTCAACACCGCTTCGGTCAACGCCTACCGGGGCAACGCGACGCTGATCGACTACTCCTCCACCCGCGGCGCGATCGTCGCCTTCAGCCGCTCGATGGCCGTGCAGCTCATGGACAAGGGGATCCGCGTCAACACCGTCGCCCCTGGGCCGATCTGGACGCCGTTCATCCCCGGCGGGATGCCCGAGGAGAAGGTCGAGGACTTCGGCACACAGTCCCCCATGGGGCGGGCGGGGCAGCCGTGGGAGGTCGCCACGAGCTTTCTGTTCCTCGCCTGCGATGACTCGAGCTACATGAGCGGGCAGACCCTGCACCCCAACGGCGGGGACATCATCGGGGGGTGAGGGGGCGGCGCGCTCAGCCGCCGCGCCCCGCGAACGCGGCGAGGAACACCGAGATCGAGATCGCGCCGGGATCGGGGTGGCCGATCGAGCGATCACCGAGCGAGCGCGCCTTGCCCGTGGCGGCCTTCATGTCGACGGTGGCCTCGACGCCCTCGGCGGCGCCGTCGGCCGCGGCGGCGAGGCACGCCGCGACATCGCCCGCCGGCACCCGGCGCGCACGCTCGATCGCCGGCACCAGCGCGTCGATGAGGGTCTTGTCGCCGGCCTTGGCCCCACCGCGCTTCTCGATCGCCGCGAGCCCCGACTCGAGAGCGGCGACGAAGCGCGGCGCGTCGAGCGTGGTGGCCTCCAGCGGCGCGGCCGCCTGCAGGAAGAAGGTCCCGAACACCGCCCCCGAGGCACCGCCGCTGGTGGACAGGACGGCCATGCCGACGCTCCTGAACGCCTCCCCGACGGTTCGGCTCGATCCGCCGTCGAGCTTCTCCAACGCGGCGCCGAAGCCGCGCGCCATCCCGACACCGTGATCGCCGTCGCCGATGGCTCGGTCCGCCTCGGTCAGCCGCTCCTTCGCCTCGACGATGGCGGTGCAGCCCGCGGCGAGACGACGCTCGACCTCGTCCGTGTCCAGCTCGCTCGCCATGTCACTCTCCCTGGGAAAAGCCGAGGGATCGGCAGGGAGCGTCGACCCAGCGCTCCAGGTCGTCGTCCAGCTTCAGAAGCGTCAGCGAGAAACCGGCCATCTCCTGACAGGTGAGGTAGGGACCGAAGTCGGTGCGCACCACCTCGATACCGGCGTCCGCGAGCGCCGCGCGCACGCTTCGATTGACGATCATCAGCTCCATCTGGGTGGTGGCGCCGAGATCGTTCAAGAGTAGGGCCACCCGGTCGCCGGAGCGAAAGGGCAGGTCGTCGACGAGGTGCCGGACCATTTCCCGGCTCAGCTCGTCGGCGCCCATCATCTTGCGCCGCTCGATACCGGGCTCGCCGTGCGCTCCCATGCCGATCTCGAGCTCGTCCTCGGGCAGCACGAACGTCGGCTCACCGGTCTCGGGCAGGGAGCCGGCACCGACGGCGACGCCGATCGAGCGAAGGTTCCGCTGCACCCGCTCGACGGCGGCAACCGCCCGATCGAGCGTGTCGGCCTCGCGGCAGACCGCCCCCGCGACCTTGACCTGGTAGAACGCGCCGGCGATGCCGCGTCGATCGGCGTGGCTCTCGACCGCCACGTCGTCCATGACCAGGACGGTACGGGTATCGATACCCTCGGCGGCGGCCAGCTCCGCGCCCATGTCGAAGTTCATGACATCGCCGGCGTAGTTGCCGTAGACGTAGAGCACGCCCTTGCCCTGATCGACGGCCCGAGTGGCGGCGAGGATGATGTCCGGGGTCGGGGCGGCGAAGACGTTGCCGCACACCGATACGTCCGCGAGACCCTCGCCTACGTAGGCGGTGTACATCGGCTCGTGGCCGGAGCCGCCGCCGATCAGCAACCCGACCTTGTCGCCGGGTAGGGAGGCGCGGACCAGCGCGTTCACGCCGTCGACGCTCTTCAGCGTGCCGTGGGAGGCCAGCACCAGCCCTTCGAGAATCTCCGGAACGAGCCGTTCGGGATCGTTGATGATCTTCTTCGATGGGGTGTTCGGCGTCATGGGTGTCACGGGTTTCTCCTCCGGGGCCGCGAGGTGTCGCGGCCGATGGTCCAGTATCACGTAAAGGACGGTACCGCTCAGTACCCGCGGCTCGCGTCCGCCACGTTCGCCGTGTCCGCGAGCTCGCCGTGCTTGTCGAGCTCGAGAAGGTTCCGAGCGATGATCGCCGCACCCGTGGCGGGGTCGATCAGGGAGGCGGTGTGCGGCGTGATCGACACCGCCGGATGGCCCCAGAACGGGTGCTCGGTGGGCAGCGGCTCGGTGGCGAAGACGTCGAGCGTCGCGTGGCTTATCCGGCCCGAGTCGAGCGCCGCGAGCAAGTCTCGCTCGACGAGGTGCTGGCCGCGGCCAACGTTGACGACGGAGGCGCCGTGGGGGAGGGCGGCGAAGAGCCTCGCATCGAGAATGCCGCGCGTCTCGGGGGTGAGCGGTAGCAGGCAGACCAGGATCTCGCAGTCGGCGAGAAAGTCGCCGAGCCCGTCGGCCCCGTGATGGCCCCGCATGCCCTCGATCGCTCTCCCCGTTCGTGACCAACCCGATACGTCGAACCCGAGCCCGAGGAGCGTCATGACCGCGGCCCGCCCGAGCTTGCCCAGTCCCATGACGCCGACGCGGCGCGACGTGGCGGGCGGCACGACGACCTGCGACCAGCGTCGCTCGCGAGCGGCGGCCTCGAGCTCGGGGAGCGCGCGGTGCAACCTGAGGACGTGCAGCGCGACGTACTCGCGCATGCGCTGGGTGAGATCCTCGCCCGTGGTCTTGATGATCGGCACCTCGCGCGGGCAGTCCGGATCGGCGAGGACGTGATCGACGCCGGCCCCGATCGACACGATCGCCTTGAGGTTCGGAAACGTCGCCATCCAGCCCGGCGCGGGCCGCCAGACGACGACGTACTCGACCGCCTCTGCCGGACCGGGGTCGTCACGCTCGCGGATGTCCCAATCGGGGAGCTCCGCGCGCAGGCGCTCGACCCACTGCCTCGCCCGTTCGGGGGTGGGCAGCGACAGCACGACGCTCACGCTCGCGTTCTCGGCGCGGGAGCGTGGCGACGCGCCGGGACGCACGCCACGGCGGTCAGGGCCGCACCGCCGGCGCCTCGTCGGCGCGAGGAGTCACCGAGGACACCTCGAACGTCACCGGACCCGAGGCACCGCCCGAGGGCATCGACGGATCGTTGATGCCCCTGCACTCGCCGCCCGTGTCGCGCGCCACGCCGCTGACGCAGCCGTAGAGCTTGGGGAAGACCAGGCGCTGGGCGATCTCGAGCTCGCGAGCCTGGCCGAGCTCGGCGAGCGTGTCCGCGCCGAGTCTCGGGTCAGCCCGCACGGAGCCGCGATCGGAGGCGTCGAGCCTGGGCGAGTCGATCGCTTCCTCGACGCTCAGGCCGAAGTCGAGCATCAGTGCCACGACCTGCGTGACGGCAGGCATGATCAGATTGCCGCCCGAGGCGCCGAGGGCGAACCCGCCGCCGTCGGCGCGAACGCCGATGGTGGGGCACATGTTGCTCGCGTTGATGCGCTTGCCCGGCGCCATCGTCGTCGGCCGCCCGGGGCGCGGGTCGAAGTAGGCGACGGCGTTGTTCATCAAAAGCCCGGAGGAGGGCAGCGTGACGCCCGAGCCGAAGCGATCGAGCAGGGTATGGGTCAGTGCGGCGAAGTTGCCCTCCGCGTCGACCGCCGAGAGGTGGGAGGTGCAGCTCCCGGTCTCGGTGGTGCGCCCGACGAGCGCGTCGTGACGGCGCCAGGCGAGGTCGAGCGCCTCGGCATAGAGCGCCCAGGTGGCGGGGGTCGGCGCGTCGGGCGGCTCGGGCAGGCGCGTGGCGACGTGGGCGAGGGCATCGCCGAGACGGCGCCCGCCGCTGCGCTCGCCCGGCGTGAACAGCGCGGTGCCACGGTGCACCACGCGTTCGGCGTCCTCGACCTCCGCGGCGTAGGCGGCGAGGTCGTCGGCCGTGATGCACGACCCACCCGCGGCGAGGTCGGCGGCGATGCGCTCGCCCAGCTCGCCGCGGTAGAACGTCTCCGCCCCCCCCGCGGCGAAGGCCTCGAGCGTGTCGGCGAGTGCGGGGATCGACCAGTGGGTCTCGGGCAGACGGGGGCGGCCATCGGGCAGATAGATCGCGCTCGAGGTGGCGTCTCGGCCGAGCGGAGCCATCGCGAGGGCGATCTGCAGCGTCGTGAACCAGTCGCAGGCGATACCTCCGCGCGCGAGCGCGATCGCCGGCGCGGCGATCTCGGGGAGAGTGCGCGTGCCGTGGCGGGCGAGCGCGAGATCGAACCCCGCCGCCGCCCCCGGTACCGTGATAGAGCGGTAGCCCTCGACGTTCGCCCGCCCGCGAACGGTCGGGAACCCCATCAACGTCGTCGGCAGCGCCGGGTCGATCGGGTAGTCGGCGAGCGCGATCGCCTTCGGCAGCACACCCTGGAAGTCGATGACCTCCGCCCGCCGCTCGCGAGCGAGCCAGAGTGTCATCAAGCCGCTCCCGCCGAGCCCGCACATCCACGGCTCGACCACGCCGAGCGTGAGCGCCGCGGCGATCGCCGCGTCGACCGCGTTGCCACCGGCGGCGAGCTGATCGGCCCCCGCGCGGGCGGCGACGTGGTGCTGGGCCGCGACCATGCCGCCGTCGTGCACGACGGCGCGCTTGCTCACCTGCCAGTGCTCGGTCGCCTCGTTCATCGCTCCACCGTCCGCTCGATCGGGAACGCCTGGTCCTCGGGCGTCTCTCGCGCGTGAGTATGACGCTCGTCGCGGAGCGGGGGCAGAATCGGGTAATGTGCTCCCGCCATCCTCCCCCCGCCCGTCGATGAAAGTCCTCTGCGTACTCGGCCACCCGCGCGGCGACAGCTTCGGCGGCGCGCTCTTCGCGGCCTTCGTCGAGGGTGCCCGGGCGGCGGGGGTCGAGCTGCGCGAGCTGCGCGTCGGCGAGCTCGACTTCGACCCGGACGTCCGGGTCGCCTCACCCGAGCAACAGCTCCACGAGGAGGACGTGCGACGCGCGCAGTCGATGATCGCCTGGGCCGATCATCTCGTGTTCGTCTATCCGACCTGGTGGGGAGGCGTGCCGGCACGTCTGAAAGGTCTGCTCGATCGGTGCCTGACACCGGGGTTCGCGTTTCGCCATCGCGACGACGGCAGTTGGGATCGGCTGCTCGAGGGCAAGACCGCGCAGCTCCTGACGACGATGGACACGCCGCCGTGGGTCTACCGCTTCGTCTACGGCAGCCCGGGCTTTCGCATGCTCGAGCGGGCGACGCTCGGCTACTGCGGGGTGCGCACCGTCCGACGCACCGTTCTGTCGGCGGTCGTCGGCTCGACGGCCGTTGCGACCGTCCCGTCGACGCCCGTCGTTATGGACGTGCGGATGGACGCGGTTGAGGCGTGCGCCATGGCCGCCGCGGCGTCTGCCGAGGACGCCCACCAGCAAACCGCCGCGGCGGTGGCGGCGGCCAAGGCGATTGCCGAGTCGGCGTTTGGGCTGACGATCGACCAGGGCGGGCAAATGCGGTTGGCGCCCGGCGGCGGTGCCGTCGGCGCCGCCGCCGCTGCCGCCTCCCGCTCCGTCCCATCGGTCGGCGGCTTGCTCGTCGGCAACACGGGGGAGCAGACGGGCCTCGTCAAGCGCGTGGAGGTGTCCCTCGTGGAAGTGGAAGCCGCCCTCCGCTCCCACCCGGCCGTTGCCGACGCGCGCGCCTTTGGCCGCACCGACACGCGCACGGGCGCGGCCGACGTGCACGTGGCGTTTGTGACGCTGCCGGGCGCGCGCGTGTCGGAGCCGTGGCTCCGCCTCCACGCCCAGTCGATGCTGCCGTCGACGATGGTGCCGCGCAAGTTTTACCAAGTCGACTCCCTGCCGGCGGATGCGAGCCGCGCCGCGCTCGCCGCGTCGACGGGGCTCCGCGACATGAGCGGCTACACGGGCGTCAATGCGGCGCACCTGCACGTCAAGCAGCCGGCGTGGCGGCCGGCGATCAAGGCGCCCAAGAAGGTGCCGGCGGGCTGAGCGCGCGGGCCAGCGAGAGCGTGGAGGTGGCAGAGGCGCGCGCGGCCAGAGGTGGGGAGGAAGTCCGCGGGTGT
>ENA-ORXM01001487-ORXM01001487.1-marine-metagenome-genome-assembly--contig:-NODE-1487-length-32689-cov-5.355943_pt1 | contig 32689 bp, 30 predicted proteins | sample MGYA00237867_ERZ511480 | MGnify/ENA primary metagenome ERZ511480 (study PRJEB26309, sample SAMN06266103) | marine metagenome | isolation source: Algal blade | place: United Kingdom:Sidmouth, United... | reverse complement strand
AAGAATGACAGAAATCCAAATCCATGTGGAGTAAAATTTTCTCCTGATGCAAATATGATGAATGTGAGTATGGAAACGAATAACAACCTGTAAAATGATTTCCCTTTATATTTGTCTGCCCTCGGCTCCATATCTTAAAATTTAAGTTGATATTAAATCAACTTGAAGCTCTAAGATAAAGCTATTTATAGTATAAAGCCAATGCATAGAGTTAGGGGAACTTTAGCATTGAGATTGAAATATCAATATTTACTTTCAAGGTATTTATCAGTTGGTTATCAATATATGAGCTTGATTATTCCAAATTATTCACAGCGAAACATAATTAAAACATCAAATATTATCGAAATTTAATTTAGTGTGACAGGCAAAAAAAAGCAAAGAAATTAAATAGCCCAATATCAATAAGTTATAAATAATACATAATTAATATGTGATTTCTTGCCGTATATTTCGTCTACTATTTTTGTCGCTGGCTTGATAAATAGTTTTATGAATTATAGCTTTGTAAGCGAGCTAAAAAAACTTATTCATGAAAAAAATAAATTTAATACTTTTATTTCTCTTTGTCTTCATAGCAGGGACTATATCAGCAAATACGGTATATGAAAATATTCCAGCAACTTATCTTTTAGATGGTGAAGAAGCCCTAGGCGCAAACAATATTGCACATCAGTGGAGCAAAATGGTTATTACCGCCACCGCGAACGATACCGATAGATTTAAACCGCGCCCAACAATAACTTCTAGATATATAGGATTGATATTCGTTAGCATATTTGATGCTTGGTCTAGATATGACGCAAAGGCTATACCCGTATATCTAAAGGGTGTGGATAGAGCGAAGGCTGTAGCGCAGACACTAAAAAATAAAGAGATAGCTATCAGCTATGCCGCCTACGGCACTTTGTGTGAGTACTACTACACGGATAAGCAGCTTTTTTCAGATATGATGGTGGAGTTAGGTTTGGATCCGAATAATAAAAGTATGGATCCTAACACGCCAGAAGGAATTGGAAATCTCGCTGCCAAGGCTGTTATAGAAGCTAGAAAAGGAGATGGTTCTAACATGTACGGTGAAGAAAAAGGGTCAAATAATCAACCTTATTTTAATTACGTTGGGTATGAGCCGATAAATTCTGTAGACAATAATACAGATCCCAATAGATGGCAACCAAAATACTTCGCTGATGGTAAAGGCGGTCGATTTGCACCTTCTTGTTTGACTCCTTATTGGGATAAGGTAAAGCCTGTAGCATTGAAGTCAGGTGATCAGTTTCGACCAGGGCCACCACCTTTGATTGGTTCTGAGCAATTAGAAAGAGAGGTGAAAGAGGTGATACAAATGCAAGCGAATCTCACAGATTATCAAATTGCCTTGGTAGAGTTTATGCGTGATGGACCACAGTCTGTTCAGCAGGCAGGTCACTGGCTAAAGTTTGCACAGGAAGTTTCGATTAGAGACCAGCATACTTTAGATCAAGATGTAAAAATGATGTTCTACAATCAGGTAGTAGCTATGGATGCATTTATTGCTTCATGGGACTCCAAGATGTTTTATGATTACGCTAGACCTTTCGCATTGGTTCACGAATATTATGAAGATCAAAAAATCAAAGCATGGGGTGGAGCAGGAAAAGGTATGATAGAGATGGATGGTCAAATGTGGCAGCCATATTCTCCAGAGACATTCCTATGTCCTCCATTCCCAAGTTATACTTCTGGGCATAGTACCATCAGTGGTGGTTGTGCGGAGGCACTTACCTTATGGACTGGTAGTGATATATTTGGATCAGAGACGACCTTAGTTGCAGGCGCTATGACGGAGCCAGATCACTGTGGAAAAGAAGTTACTTTGAGTTTTCCAACCTTCACCATTGCGGCTGAGTTGGCTGGAATTTCTAGAGTACTTGGTGGCTATCACATCCAAGCAGATAACGTAGCTGGTCTAGAGCTAGGAAGAAATGTTGCTAACGAAGTTTGGGTGTTTTACAACAAGCACATTGGCGAAGAGATAGAAAAATAATACTTTATACTTAATATAGGTTTCAATATAGCGGTAAGCTTAGAGTGATCTCTGAGCTTACCGCTTTTTTTGTATCGATAGGCAAATCCAGAACTTACATAATATTCAAATTATCAAGTTTAGAAATTGATGATTAAGATATTTGCAGAATATTTGTGGTCCGGGCTATTAATAAATTACCACTTGGGCATAATGATTTAAGATTCAACAAAATTGGATATAATTTTAACTGACTATCCGCTTGATGTACACCAATTAAAATTATAGAAATCAAGTTATCGGTTTTGGAAGCCCTTCCGCACTCTAAGGGGAGCCAATCAAGAATACGCACTCCTATAGATCTTATAACAGTTCCTCAAAAAGAAGTGCTGAAGGCATGCTAGATTAAAGCGATGGGTGTAACCCATAGAAAAGGTTATATGATTTTAAGTGCTGTAGGTACGACAGAAAGCGACCTCACCTAGTATCAACGGCTGAAACCATTGACGAACAGGGAGGCTTTCCATTTGATAATTTTTTAATATTGATAGGTGTAAAATATACTGATAGTCATTTAATGTTATTCTGTTGGTTTCCTTTTACAAAGAAAGGGGGTTAGAAAATACCATCGTCTAATTGAAAACCATAATCTTCTTTGTAGAAATTACATCATCAGCATTAATTTTAAAAATATACATTCCATTCGGAAGCGAAGATACATCATACATTTTCTCTGACGATGTTGGTAACAAACCTAAGAAGTCATTGCCAACTATTTCACCTAAACTATTTAAGACTAACAAGCTTACTCTAGAAGGCGATTTTAGAGTGATATCGATATGCGCTAATTGACTAACAGGGTTAGGGTATATATCTACAATAGAATTGTCGAATAATTCGCGCGTAGAAGTAATTCCGGAAACATTAGTCTTTGCTGCATTAAGTATTGCACCGGTGCTGTTATCTATCAGTAGTGCGATAGCATGCATCTTACTCATATCCATTTCGGAAGGTACAGTCCACGAGAATTCTTGTGTAGAAATATCACCAGATGTATGATTAGCAGCTATTGAGCCAGCTAATCCTTCAAAACCACCAAGTATAGCTCTGGCTACATGATCATACACGATATCACTTGCCAATATTGGATTGGGTAGGGTAGTCCAATCTAATCCATCGACCCCTACCAATAGTCCTGCTTCAAGTCCAGAATAAAAATTATTTTGATTGTACCCTGCACTAGTGCCTTTTACATTATTTTCTGTAATTATAACTGATAATCTATAATCTTTGTCTACAAGTTGAGTAACGGATTCCGTATTTACTTCCACAGTTATCGTTCCATTGCTTTCATTGCCAATTGCCGATACTTCTATTGACATTGGAGATACAGAAACGCTCGCTATTTCCAATCCATCTCTAAATTCAGTTGGCTCCATGGTGGATATCCTGTTGACTATTCCATTAGGGAATCCTTCGAAGCCTAGTCCATCACTATACTCGGGAACTTCCATAGGGTCGTCTGAATGCACTGCAATACCTATAAATTGATCCGCATAAAAAGCCTCCATAGAATCTAAAGCTACAGTTCCTCTAGGACACCAGCCACACCATGCTCCAGTACCTTCTTCTCCGACCACTTTCTTAGTTGGGATATAGGAGATACCTGAAACATCAACAGAAATAGTATTATCTAAAATATTCAAATCATCTTCTCCATTCGGATTAGAAATTGAAATTTCCAATGGATAAACAATGTCATCTGTGGCAATAAATGAAGTGTTGCTAGTTATTATCGCTGATTCTCCTGTCTTTATATTGAGTCCTGTTATGGTTTCTTCGTACTCATCTATGCCATCAGACCATTTCAAGTCCAGCGAATTTAGCGCATCTCCACCATTGTTAAAGACATTGACTGCAATCGCTATGTCCTGATTTTTTAATTGATAAGGTTCGGTAGCAAAGGAAGTTATGCTCACATCCCTAAGATTTATCGGTTTTACTTCTATATCATCCACGATCAAAAGATATTTATCTGTTGAGTTATTTATAAATGCAATATAGATTTGCTCCCCAATGTAATCATTGAGAGATGCGGCTCTTTGTGTCATCTCCGTTGATTCTCCCGTTGAGGAGTAAATAATATCAGTAAATGATGTAAGATTATTATCCGTAGTAGAGACACGCACTTCCATGCCATCTCGACTATTATTGCTAAGTGCTCTAGCGCTCCATAATACTGCAGTTCCGAAATCTTCTATAGTGATTTGAGGAGAAATCAACCAATCATCAGCTGTGCCAGCAGGCATATATCTAGAATTGCTTATGACCCCTGTAGATGTAATATCAAATTGATCTTCAATACTTGAATTAGAAATTGTCCAAGCGTCAGAGAAAGGCGAAACTCCTGAACCGGTGACAAGCCCATCATTATCTACTATGGTCATACCTCCAAGCGTTCCATCGTCAAAATCAGCTGAAAAGATAGATTGTGCGTAATTAGTATTGACCGCAAAAAGTACTGCTAGAAAGGATAAAAGTATTTTCATAATAATTTTTCGATTTATAAAAATGTAACTGAGCTGAAGTTTCCATGAATCGTTATACTTCAATACATGCTAAGCTCAACTAGAGACGGTTTTCATTGCATAATTCGCAAGAGTCCACCTAAACGTTGCACAAGTGCGCATTTTTAAATATAAATTTCTTTCTTTGATTCTAATCAATGTGAAAAATAGATACTTCACTGCTTTACAACCATCTGAAAGTAGTAATCATGTTTACTAAGAACTAAAGTGTAAAGACCAAGCAGCTTTTCCTCATGATATAAGTTGGGATTCCCAATATTCCTAAGCCGCAAACGCTGCCTGATGTAGATATTAGTTTGCAACGACAAGCTCAGTTGGATTCAGTGACCAGCAGAGTTTGACGTTTCTTAATTTGTATTATATTACTTTGGGGCCATCTCGACCCCTCGATTTCGCTGCGCTGCACTCGGGGCGAGCACGCGCTATCTGCTATATCACCTAGTTTTGCGAAAAAGCAAACCTAGGTAATGCCGCGTCTATCACTTGTCTCTGCGCGTCAGCCGACTTGCCGTGCTCTGGCGCAAGCGCCGCCGCGAAGGGTATTTTCATGTTTAATCTTATTGTTGATAGGCACATTTAGAAGTAAGCGAAGCTAACCCTGGAAGGATTTAATATTATAGAACAGGGTTTCAAGCCTGTGTACATATGAAGCTTGGAGCCAATTTGGCAACAAATTGTCATCAAGAATTACCCCCGTTTTCAGCTCAAAGTTCTAGAAAGACCCAGCAATCCAAACCTTAAAATTAGATTATCTGCTTCATAGTTGTAGACCTTATCCTTCTTATGAATATACCTTGATAATTCCTACCTTGTCAATATTTAGCTGGTGACCTTCGATAAAAACAACCAAACAAATAATCATGTTTCTAGAGGATTTAGAACATATAAGTATTGACGATCAGAAAATAGCTTTTCCAAAACATTATCATGAAACATTTTGCATTTCATTAATCAAAAATGGAATTGAACAAATTGATTTTGAACACCATAGCCTTTTCAGCGAGAAGGGGAGTATCTCCATCACGAATCCTTATGAGATACATTCCAATCCATTATTCGACAAAAATACGAAGTTGCAATTCGATACCTTATACATCTCAGTCGACTTGATGAAACAACTCTTAGACGGAAAAAATATTACATTCCTCAACAGAAAAATTAAAAGTGAGGTAGTTAACCAATCTTTCATCAAACTAATAAATGCGATGGATGCCAAGAATATTAGTACCATCGAAATTTTTCTAAAAGAATTTATAGATATATTAAAATCCCACTCTCAGGAAAATGAGGAGGAATATGTAGCACATAATCTTAGTCATTTTACCGAAATTAATAATTATATTGAAAATCATATTCAAGAAAAATTTAACCTTGACGAATTGGCAAAAATTGCCAATATTAATAAATATGGATTTGTAAAAAAATTCAAAGCTTCCACTGGAATGACCCCCATGAATTACATCTTGATGAAGAAGATATTTTCCAGTAAAAACTTAATCGATATCACTTCGGAATTGACAGAAATAGCCTACCAATACAGTTTTACCGATTTGGCTCATTTCTCTAAAACCTTCAAACGCTTTATCGGAATTTCTCCAAAAATGTATCAAAAAAATATAATTGATTTTTCGTAATTGTCAATATTGTACAAGCATCAAGCTGGTAGTAGGTTTAAATTTGTTCGGAAGTTCTTAGACAACTTCATTAATCACAAATTTAGGTTAAGATGAGAAAATTACTGTTCTGTCAGATATTGTTATGCTTACTTTCCATTCCTTTATTCGCGCAGTCGATTGATGATACGTTTGCTAAAAAGACTATGCAATCAGATTTGAAAATCTTCAAGAAAATACGCGCGGCTGCCAATTCAGGGCTCTATAAATATCGGACTAAAACTCAAATTGACAGTATATACCAGTGGGCCGAACAAGCAATTGAAGAATCCAGCACCTACCTCGATTTTTACAATATTATTTGTCAACTCACTGATTTTGAAGGCAGTGCACATAATGCTACACGTCTTGCAGCGAAGTATAAGGAAAACCTCCGACGAGAAGAAAGTGGTTACTTTCCTTATCCAATTAAATGGATAGCTGGTAAATGGATTGTCAATTTTGAAAATGAGGCGATCCCTGTGGGGGCCGAAATTTTAAAAATTAACGGCGTACCCATTGAAGAAATAATACTCAATCTTTATAAATATCATACTACTGACGGAGTGAATAGCACTGGAAAAAGAACTGGAATCAGAAGTGGATTTTCCATAAATTACCGGTTCCGTTACGGTCGACATGAAGAATATGTGGTAACCTATAAAACGCACGAAGACAATTCGGTGAAAGATAAAACCCTAAATAGTGTTAGTTATGCGTCCTACTGGAAAAATTTCAATAAGCGTTTCTCAAAATCATTTGACCAAATATATTATGCTGATCTAAAAGAGAATGAAAAATATAAATATGAACAGATCAATGCTTCCACGGGTCATCTGACGATTTATACCTTTAGTATGGGAAATGAAAAATCCGCTACCCACAAAAGGTATCTTGCGTTTCTGGACAGTACTTTTAATAGTATTAAGCTTGCTAATATTGAAAACTTGATCGTAGATGTTCGGAATAATAGTGGCGGGACAGATCCCAATGACTTGGTTACGTATTCTTACTTAACGAATCGAACATTTCAGGAAAACACGCAGGCCTGGATAAGTTTTAATAAAATTCCTTACCTGAAATATGCCTACACGAAGATCCCAAGGTTTTTAAGACCAATTGGTGTAGTGTTCACTGGTTATAATAGGAACTTTAGGAAACAATTTCCAGTAGAAAAAGATGGAAATTATTTTCAAGATGAAACAAGTGACGATCGCCAAATTAGAAAACCGAGAGACAATGCTTTTACTGGTAATATTTATCTGCTGATTAATCCTGAAGTGGCTTCCGCAGCGAGTTTATTTGCTGCAATGGTCGCCGGAATTGAAAATACAACTGTCATAGGCGAGGAGACGGTTGGGGGGTATTTTGGACACAATGGTCATACACCCTTAGGTTATATTTTACCAGAATCCAAGATCGAGACCTTCTTTTCTGTCGTAAATTTAGAACAAGATGTACCTAGAAAATCTAACCAAAAATACAATCGGGGCATTATTCCAGATTATAAAGTATCACAATCTCACAAAGATTATTTACAGCATGAGGATACGCAGCTGGAGTTTGTCTTGGAGAAGTTAAAAGAGAAATTATAGTATACCCTATTAGTTCTAAAAATCGATCTAAAATTTTTACGAAGTCCCAGTATCAATTAAGTTTTTCCAAGAAAAAATTAAAAGGAATAAATCATTGTATGAGAGATTAACTTGATTTATCAGATAGGTATTGATTTCTGTCTAGTTCATTTTTTTCTTAGAGATTGGATGCATTTTTACATGCGTTTCCAACCACGGCTACAAAGATTTAATTTCTGAAGTTCTAGACGTGCTGCTCGGGGCGAGCACTCGCTATCTGCTATATCAGCTAGTTTTGCAACAAAAAACAAAACCAGATGATGCCGCGTCTATCACTTGTTTCTGCGCGTCAGCCGACTTGCCGTGCTCTGGCGCAAGCGCCGCCGCGAAGGGTATTTTAGTATCTATCATCGCTTAACGAATTTCACAGCTTTATACAATTCAGCATTATTGCTTAGTTGCAGAAAGTAAATGCCCGAATGTAGCTGACTGACTTCAATAAAATCCTGATACTTGCCTTGCAGAATTGCCTGGCCTTGAAGATTAATTATTTTGTATTCCCAGTTCTGATCCGTTTTTTCTAAATAAAGCTTGTCTTCGACTGGGTTGGGGTAGATGTAGAAATCAGGATCTCCAAATATCTGCTTCGTCGAGGTAATAAACACGGTATCACATGGGTAATCCACAGACTGGATATTGCAATCGGTAGATTCAAAGCAACGGATATCTCCAGTTCCACCACCACCATTATCAATAATGGCTGTAACGGGTAATCTAGGTGCTCGATTGTCAATGCCAACTCCCTTTATTACTTTAAAAATAAGGTGGAGGCGCCAGCCGAAGCATAGAGCACGGAGTGCGTCAGGACAAGCGGTGGGAGCGGCATCCCGTTTTTTACCTCTTGGTAAAACAACGGGATACAGCGGACGACGCGGTCACGTGCTGATGGAGGCTTTTCGCCGGAGTCAGCATCGTGATGGCCCCGAAAACATCTAAAATCAACTAAAATGCTAGTAAATGGGGCTATTTTGGTTTGGGTATATCGGGGAATCGGCGTATTTTTGCAGGCTGTTATCAAAAACATTATTTTATGGGACGTGCTTTCGAATTTAGAAAAGAAAGAAAAATGAAGCGCTGGGGCAAGATGGCTCGGGTGTTTACGCGGATAGGTAAGGATATTGTGATCGCTGTGAAAGAGGGTGGTCCAGATCCGGATACGAATGCGAAGTTGCGTGCGGTCATACAAAATGCCAAGGCGGCGAATATGCCGAAGGATAATGTGGAGCGTGCCATTAAGAAGGCGTCTGATAAGGATACTTCGGGCTATAAGGAGGTTACTTTTGAGGGCTATGCGCCGCACGGAATAGCGGTGATGATAGAGACGGCCACAGATAATAATCAACGGACGGTAGCGAATGTGAGGTCGTACTTCAATAAGACGGACGGCAGTCTGGCGACTACTGGATCGGTTGGATTTATGTTTGATCATCTTTCGTTTTTTAAGATTGCGGATACGGAACAGGACTTGGAGGAATTGGAGTTTGAGTTGATCGATCATGGTGCGGAGGATGTTTTTAAGGATGAGGAGGGGATCATGATATATGGTGCTTTCGAAGCTTTCGGGACCTTGCAAAATGCAATGGAAGAAAATAAATACGAAATATTGTCTTCTGGATTTGAGCGAATACCAACTACGATGAAGGAGATCAGTGAGGAGCAAATGGCGGACGTCGATAAGCTGCTCGCCAAACTAGAAGAGGATGATGATGTGATGAATGTGTTCCACAATATGACGGATAACAGAGAGCAGGTGGAAGAGTAGGATCTAAGCAGGCCTGAAAAATAAATAGAGCTACCATTTAAATAATACCATAAAATAAAATTAATGTTAACTGTAGATAATTTAAGATTTCAATATTCTAAGAAGCCATTGTTCGATGAGGTGAACCTGCGATTTACGAAGGGGAACTGCTATGGGGTGATCGGTGCGAATGGTGCGGGTAAATCTACCTTCATGAAATTGCTATCGGGTGAGCTCGATCCTACTAATGGCTCTATCTCACTTGAGCCTGGAAATAGAATGGCAACGCTGAAGCAAAATCACAATGAGTTTGAAGAGCATACGGTGCTAGATACGGTGATCATGGGCTACAAGGAGCTGTATGATATAAATGTGGAGAAGAATGCGATCTACATGAATCCAGATGCGACAGAGGCAGAAAGTGTACGTGCGGGGGAACTGGAAAATACGTACGGTGAAATGGGCGGCTGGACTGCGGAAAGTGATGCCGCGGAGCTACTCAGTAATATGGGTATCAAAGAGAATCTACATCACAAGCTGATGTCGGAATTGGATGCCTCGCAAAAAGTAAAAGTGTTGCTAGGCCAGGCGCTATTTGGTGATCCTGACTTGCTGCTACTCGATGAGCCTACCAATGATCTGGATCCTAGAACGGTGCAATGGTTGTCTGACTTCTTGGCGGATTTCAAAAATACGGTGATCGTAATTTCGCACGATAGATACTTTCTAGATATGGTGTGTACGCACATCGTGGACATTGACTTTACGCGTATCAAATCCTATACGGGTAACTATTCTTTCTGGTATCAGTCTAGTCAGTTGATGGCGCAGCAGGTAGCGAATAAGAATAAAAAGAATGAGCAGAAGCGTAAGGAGATGATGGAATTTATCCAACGTTTCTCCGCCAATGCATCGAAGTCTCGTCAGGCCACTTCTAGAAAAAAGGCACTCGATAAACTAGACATTACAGAAATCAAACCTTCTACGAGAAAGTATCCATTCATCAACTTTAAGCCTGAGCGTGAAGTAGGGGATCAGATACTAAGAGTAGATAATCTGTCTGCTATGAATGAGGAAGGGGAGACATTGTTTTCTGATGTTTCTTTCATCATGAATAAGGGGGAAAAGATCGCTTTACTTGGTGCTGACTCTACTGCAGTAGCTGCCTTTTATGAATTGCTTGCAGGGGAGCGCGATCTGGGTGATGGTAAGATAGAGTGGGGGCAGACGATCACTTGGCAGTACTTGCCTTCGGTAAATGATGAGTTCTTTACGGCAGAGAATGATCTGGAATTGGTAGATTGGTTACGCCAGTTTAGTGAAGAAAAGGAGGAGCAGTTTATCCGTGGATTTTTAGGGAGGATGTTCTTTGCGGGAGACGATATCTATAAGAAGTCGTCCGTACTAAGTGGGGGAGAGAAGGTGCGTTGTATGCTCAGCAAGATCATGCTTGCGCATCCAAATTTCTTATTGCTCAACGAACCTACTGGTCACTTGGATCTCGAATCGATAACGGCGCTGAATAATGCGGTGAAGGATTTTCCTGGTAACTTAATTATGTCTTCTCATGATCACGAGTTGATCGCTTCTACGGTAAATAGAATTATCGAATTGACACCCAATGGTATCATAGATCAGCTGATGGATTATAATGATTATGTGAAGTCTAGTAAGATTGAGAAATTGAGAGAGGAGTTGAATGGTGTTGCGGCAGGGTAATTCAATAAAGAATTATGAAGTATGAATTTTCGCTGACGTTTGCAATACGTAAGCGGATATTGCAGATTGATATGAAAGATTAAAAAGATGGTTGCTCTAGAGATAGAGCAACCGTCTTTTTTAATTCCTATTAAGCAAACCTGTTTCTTATATATTTTCCGACTTTCCTTTACAGGGCTGAAAATTGAAAGTTTTAAATTTTTTATAGGGATCTTGATATAACAAGCTAATTACGGAACATATTTTGTATTTTTATTATATTAATGAAAGCATTAGCATTGCTTCCATAATATATTTACGCGTAATTAATTCTTAAAAAATCAAATATATAGTATGATGAATTTAAAATGGTCACTAACTTTGGTGTTACTAATAGTAGGTTTTGCTTTAATGGCACAGACCTTTTCTCCTCCTTTCCAAGGGTTTAGTAGAAAGAAGACTACATTTATTACCATGAAAGACGGTAATGAAATATCCGTTATTGTGAAAAAATTATCTTTCAAGAAAGGGCTTATAGACGAAATTAAAGTCGAGCCAGCAAATGGTGGGAAAAAGATTAAAATTAGTCCTGAGGATATTGACCACATGTACATACCACCTAGTGCATTTGCAAAGATGGGACAAGCTTTAGATGCCATGTCGGATATCAATAAAATTCAGGACGGAGATCTGAACTCAGGCCATCTTGACGATGGGTACCTTTATATGGAGTCGTCAAACGTACAAGTGAAGAAGAAGAAAACGCAATACTGTATGCTTCAGTTAATGAATCCTACTTTCAGTGGTAAAATTAAGGTATACAATGACCCATTTGCAGGGGAGACTGCTAGCGTTGGGATCGGAGGGATGACTGTTGCAGGAGGTCTTGCGAAATCTTACTACATAAAGAAGGAAGGTGAAGACTTAGCTAGAAGAATCAAGAAAAAGGAATATAAACAAGATATGGCTATGCTATTTGGAGAGTGTAAAGATATTGTATCGAAGTATGGTGCTGAGCCAAGATGGGACGAGTTCGAGATGTTTATTTATGACTATTCTACGATGTGTAAATAGTAGAGTAATCAATTAAATTAAGCAAAGAAAAAATGGCTGCAAATTTATTTGCAGCCATTTTTTTTTTGCAGAAATTTGAAATAGGAAACAATTTTGAAGCATGGTGTAATGCAATCTGTTTCAACTAAAAAATATCCTAAACTAACTTGCCCAGCTACACAGACGAGGATTAGGCGTAATCAAGCTTACCCATGATAATATTCATGGTAAGCAGCTCTAAAGAGGCTAACCACCTAGAGTAAAATCAAGAAAAAAGTCGCAATTCTAAACATTAAATTTGATTAACTCCCTATGGTTCTACAATTTAATCTTCTTACGAATATCCCCACCTAAGAAGGACATAAGTAACCCTCAATAGAAGCAAGACACCTAAGCAATCATTAGGTGACTTGTTTAAGATAAAATAGCTTAGGTTTTTCCTAGGTGGTAGAAGACCGATAGGGGACAGCATTAATAATTGAAGTATATGCTGTCAGTCAATAGTACTCGTAAAAATGAATTCAAAATTTCCCTTCACACATCCCACCAATAAAAATTATGATCATCATTCAAGGTCATCCCCACAGCAGGGTAGAGCTTATTCCCTTCGACATTATCCACACCCGTCTCTAAGAAAAATCCCCGAGCACCTGTCTCAACGCAATGTGCCTTAGCCCGCTCGAGCAATAACTTAGCAATCCCCATACGTCGATAGTCGGACTCTACGTAGAGATCATTGAGCAACCAAAGTCTTTGCATGCGTGTGGAAGAAAAAAGCGGGTAAAGTTGAACGAAGCCTGCGGCATTATCGTGCTCATCAACAGCGAGAAAGATTACCGATTCGTCATTCTCAATACGTTCTTTGAGGAAAGTAACTGCACCCAGCTGATCACTTTGCTGTTGATAAAAAACTCGATAGGCATCGAATAAAGGAGTGACCAAATCCAACTTATCTATATCGACCTTAATTATGCGCATCTATTACTTTCTTCTAGAATAAGATTTACTAGATTCTTTTCTAGCACTTTTCTTCTTATGAATGCGACGATCCTTCTTTTCTGGAAATGGATTAGAAGGTTCTACAGAAATATCTACTCCTTTGTGATCCGCTCCTTTAAAAGCGTCAGGAAGATTATCTGCATGACGATCTTCCACCTCAAAGAAAGAAAATGATTTCTGAATATCTATTTTACCTACCTCTATGGATGTATTAGGTAAATTTTCATTGATAAGCCCTAAAAGCGTTTTTGGATTTAACTTATGCTTTGAGCCCAGGTTAATAAAGAACCTTGACCAAGATTGACTTGATCTGCGTTCTCTTCGATCTGGATCATTTCCTCTATCTCTATCAAAGCCTCTATCTCGATCCCTTCCTCGATCTTCACGTCTCCCTCGATCTCTGCCTCTATCTTCGCGCCTGCCTCTATCTCGATCCCGCCCTCTATCTCTGCCACGACCACGGTCTCTTCCTCTATCTTCCCGATCATATCGACCACTATCAGAAATGTTAATGTCCTTAGCGCCTTTATAATCCTTCAATACACGCTCGAACTCGGTAGCAACGAAGCGCTTGATCAACTCCTCCTTAGATAGATCCTCTAATTGCGCTTCTATATCAGGAAGGTACTGAGATAGCTGAGCTTCATTGAATTTAGCCTCTTGAAGCCTAGCAACTAATGTATGTAGCTGCGCTTTCGTGATATCTTCACCACTAGGCACCTGCTTCAGTCCAATTTCTTTTTTGATAGTTCGCTCAAGGCGTTTAAGTCTGCCTTTTTCCCTGCTGTGTATGATAATATAAGAAGCACCTTGATTACCTGCACGACCAGTTCTACCAGAACGGTGAACATAAGTTTCGTCTTCATCAGGCAAATTATAGTTAATAACATGTGTCAAATCATTGACATCTATCCCTCTGGCAGCCACATCCGTAGCTACTAACAATTGCAATGATCTTTTGCGGAACTTGTTCATCACAAAATCCCGTTGCGCTTGCGATAAATCTCCGTGCAAGGCATCTACATTATAACCATCTTGACCCAATTTTTCTGCTACCTCTTTAGTTTCCCTTCTTGTACGACAGAAAATGATGGCATAAATATTAGGTACAGAATCCGCAATACGGCGAACAGCCATATATCTATCCCGAGCACTCACCATAAAGTAGGAGTGGGTTACATTGGTAGCAGTCGCATTTTTGCTGATTACAGATATCTCCGCAGCGTTGTGCATATACTTCTTAGCGATAGATTTAATACCTTTTGGCATCGTTGCTGAGAACAATACAGTCTGCTTTTCTTCTGGGGAAGATGAAAGAATATCAGTAAGATCTTCTTGAAATCCCATAGATAACATCTCATCCGCCTCATCAAGGACCACAAAACGAATTTTATTCAACTTAAGCTTTCCTCGATTGATAAGATCTAACGTGCGCCCTGGTGTGCCTACAATGATCTGACTACCTTTTCTTAGCGACTTTATTTGATCACTAATAGCTGCACCTCCATAAACTGCTGTAATTCGGATATTGTCCATATGCTTAGCATAGGATTGCATATCCTTAGCTATTTGTAAGCAGAGCTCACGCGTAGGACTTAGTATAATCATTTGAGGATACTCATCTCTCTGTTCTATCTTTTGTAATAGCGGGAGACCAAAAGTAGCAGTTTTTCCAGTACCCGTTTGAGCTACTGCTATCAAATCTTGATCGGACTCCATAAGATGCGCGATACCTAAATCCTGTATAGGTGTTGGCTCTACAAAACCTAAATCCCCAATGGCTTTGAGTATCTCTTTCCTCAGTCCTAATGCTTCAAATTTATTCATGGGCGCAAAGATACTATATTATAGTTATTAAAGCTTGAAGGATGTAAGGATAGAAAACCAAAACTTACTAATATCATAATATGGGAATGAATGATAGGAGCATATATGATAAAAAAAGCATCTACATCAGTGAAGATGTAGATGCTTAAAACTTTTTTTTAATGAGGGATAACTAAAATTGATCTATCCAATCTTTAACTTGTTCCTTTGTTTTACCCGTTTTCTCTTGAAGAGTACCTAAAAGTTGATCCTCTTTTCCTTCCTCATACATCAAGTCGTTGTCAGTAAGTTCAGCAAACTCTTCTTTTAGTTTACCTTTCATTTGGTTCCAATTTCCTTTAAGCTTATCATTAAATGCACTCATAACTAGTGATTTTTTTTGGTTATATAATGTAATTAAAATACTACGCTAAGTAGACGGTTTTCGCATTTACAAATTCTAGAATACCATTTGAGGACAATTCTCTTCCGTATCCGCTCTCCTTTATTCCTCCAAATGGGAGTCTAGGATCTGACCGTACGTAGTCGTTGATAAAACAGGCACCTGCCTGTATATGTTCGCAGGCAATCCTTAAAGCTTCTTTTTTATTTTCAGAAAATATTCCTGAGCCTAAGCCAAAGATTGAATCATTGGCGACTTGGATAGCTTCGTCTGTATTTTTCACTTTTATGACAGATGCTACTGGTCCGAATAGCTCATCATTATAAGCAGGCATACCATCTTTAACGTTTACCAATATAGTAGCAGGGTAGAAAGCTCCTTTTCTTTTAGGAATCTTTCCACCAAGTATAATCTTCGCACCATTTTCTACGCTTTCTAGAACCTGCTCATGCAACTCATTTCTCAAATCTTTTCTTGCCATAGGCCCTAGTTTAGTGGCATGTTTTCGAGGATCACCCATTTTATAGCTAGACATTTCTTTTTTAAATTGTTTTAAAAATTCATCGTAAACATCATCAACCACGACAAATCGCTTGGCACCGATACAGCTTTGACCTGAGTTGGTCATCCGGCTTTCTGCACAAAGTTTAGCCGCCCTTGATATATTAGCATCAGCGAGAATAAGATAGGCATCATTACCACCTAATTCAAGCACCGACTTTTTTATCTCCTTGCTCGCTAGAGATGCTACAGCACTCCCAGCTGGTCCACTTCCAGTCAGTGTAATCGCTCGCACTCGCTTATCTTGCACTATAGGTTTTACAAGTTTTGATGACACCAGTAAAGTTTTGAAAAGTCCTTTAGGAAACCCCGCCTCTATCAATATTTCCTGTATTGCGAGTGCACTTCCAGGTACATTCGAAGCATGCTTTAGTAATGCTGCATTTCCTGCCATGAGAGTAGGTGCTGCAAATCTCCATACCTGCCAGAATGGATAATTCCACGGCATGACTGCCAATACTATTCCAAGCGGCGAATAGGATACAAAACTTTTTTCCGCTTCTGTCTTAATTGTTTTATCCTTCAAAAATTTCGCTGCATTAGCTGCATAGTAATTACATACCTTAGCACATTTTTCTACCTCAGCAATAGCCTGAGTTATAGGTTTACCCATTTCTAATGTCATCAACTCAGCATACTTGTGCTTATTTTTAAGTAGTATTCTACCTGCCTTTTTCATTAGTTTACTCCGATGTGCAAAGCTCGTATTCCTCCAGTCTGCAAAGGCGTTATCCGCATCCTCTATTGCTTGCTTCACATCTGCTTTAGAATGTTCGTTGTAAGTTTTGATTTTTTTCTCTGTATATGGATTATGGCTTTCTATGGACATATGTATTTTGGCTTGTAGTATAATAATTATGCGAAGTGTTTCTTTAATTTTTTAATCAATTCTTGATTGACTTCCGTTTCAATATTTATTTGTATTAAGGTCATTTCTTTTTTAGGAAGTCGACTCTTGAGAACCTCATCTAGTTCAGCAGGAGTACTAGGATTAAATGACTCTATTCCAAAGCTTTCTCCCAGACGTACAAAGTCGGGATTGTTAATTTTTGTGCCCGCCGTTTTCCCAGTATGACGGTCCTGCTTCCAACTTATGAGCCCATAATCATTATCATTAAGGACGATCACAGTATAACCTACACCCAGTCGTTTTGCAGTTTCTAGCTCCTGTACATTCATTAAAAATCCGCCATCACCCATGACTGAAATTACATTTTTTTCTGGGTGTAATAAACATGCAGCGATTCCTCCTGGAAGAGAAATTCCCATACTTGCCAAACCGTTACTAATAATACAACCATTGGGAGAATAGGTGGGGAAATTTCTAGCGATCCACATTTTATGTGATCCGACGTCACTGATAAGTATATCCTCATCTGCCATGTGTTCGCGTAAGATGTTTAATACACCTGGTGCGTTAAAAGCATCTTCACTAGCAAGATCATATGATGAAATATCATTTACTATACGCTCTCTAACCTTATTGAACCAGTCTCCATTTTTAGGTAGTACTACTATTGAATTATTTATTTCATTTAAACCTTCAAGTATTTGTGCTATATCTCCGATTAATTCCATTTTCGGAATATAGTTTTTATACACCTCCGCAGGTTCATAATCTATATGTATGATGTCTTTATTTCCTTCAGGATTCCAGTTGTCAGGAGCGTACTCTGCAATATCATATCCTATAGTGATAATTAAGTCAGATTGCTTCACCGCATCCATCACGTAATCTTTAAAACCTAAGCCTAATGAAAATAAAGATTGTGGTAGCTTGTCTGATAATACACCTTTTCCCATAAAAGTAGAAACGGTCGCAAGATTTAGAGAAGTTACAAATTTGGTAAGACAATCAGATATATTATCTCGGACACCTCCATTACCTACTATTATCATAGGTCTTTCAGCTAAGTGCAGATAGCTCATTAGCTTCTTCAATAATTTTGTATCGGGGCTTGGTCTTTGAAAATTACTTTTAGCTAATGGTGCAGAAAGTACAGGAGCTGACATCTTAGCTACATCTTCTGAGAGCTCTATATGGGTTGTACCAGGTTTTTCTATTTCAGCAATTTTAAAAGCTTTACGAACAATTTCTGGGACGACCTCTGGCGCAGGTATCGCAGCATTCCATTTCGTAAAATGACTAAACATATCGACTACGTTCAGCATTTGATGGCTCTCATGGTGCATTCGCGTTAGGTTTCCTTGACCTGTTATAGCAACTACGGGTGCCTTATCCAAGTATGCATCTGCAAGTCCCGTAATCAAGTTTGTTGCACCAGGCCCTAGTGTCGAAAGACATACTCCAGCTTTGCCTGAAAGTCTTCCCCAAACATTTGCTATGAAGGCAGCACCTTGTTCATGTCTACAAGGAATAAATTCTATAGTACTATCTTGGATAGCATATTGCAAGTCCTCCGTTTCTTCACCAGGTACTCCAAAAATTTTTGTCACACCTTCCGATTCGAGGCATTTAATAAACAGTTGTGCTACATTCATTTATAGATTATTTTTTCTATACGATTTCATTCTACGTATAAACCAGCATATGTCGAATTGTTCACATGTCGTCAGCAGATTGCATAATAAATTTAGTTTAGATATATGTATATTCTGGGAGTACCCCTTCGTTCCTCAGGGTCGGGTCGTCCATGAGTGCACTGTCGCTCCCGTCCTTTGCCTAGCCAACCTCGCTATGCGGCCAGGACTGCCTCTAGCGAGTCATCATTACCACCCCTTACTCGGGATCTTGCAAAAAAAAAGTAGCAGATTTCCAATTAAAGAATTTCTGCTACATTTAAAAAGAGTCCCATTTTCTTTACTCTAGTTAGTCATAAGTATTATGTAGTATGATTGATATGTATTCTTTAGGAGAATTGCAGTTCATAAAATCTCTAGATTATATAAAATATCATCAATAGCTATATTGGAACTATCTATTGTCTAAATTGTCGAAAAGCAGCAGACTTCCCCATTGAGAAGTGCTGCTACAAAAGAGCCCCATTAATACCTGACAATTGTCAGATATGGGTAATTATATAAAATATTCTAACTAGGGAATGAATGAAGAATACTGCTATTAGGGATCACAGCTCATTATCATTCATTATAATTGTGCAGTTCTTATTAATATAATATATATATCAGGACACACAAATATAACCATAAGAGATGGTATTAGATTGAACAATATGGAATATAAAATAGTCCAATCCGAACATTTAAGTTCTATATCGAATAGTATACTTGACTAAGATGAGCTAGCTTCTACTTTAGCCACTGCCGCTGCTAGTGGATCTTTATTTATTTTAGCAACGTAGTCCTTAGGTAAAACACCATATTTAAGCTTAAATTTTCTAGAGAAATGACTGTGGTTAATATAACCTACTTCTAAAGCAGCCTCTTTTACTGAACATCCTTTCAATAATAAAAGTGATGCTTGTTCGAGGCGTACATTTGTTAAGTATTTATTTATGGTACTAGAGAATATGGCTTTGAAACCTTTTTTTAACTTTTGCTGATTTATACCAGATCGCTTGGCTAACTGCGAGATGGTTGGCGAATTTTTTAAATCGCTAAGCAAGATATCTCTCGCTGATTTTATTTTTTCAAGATCATAATTTCGTATAACCATCTGTTTTTCAGGGTAGAGCATATCATCATTATACTGACGTATTTGTTTGCTGAGTAACTCCAATGAGATACCTTCTACATAGGTACTTCTAATAATACCGTCATGATTATCTTTTATAATCTTACCTATACATTCAGATGCAGAAATACTATAATTTCCTTGATAGAAGAATGGATTTTCTGCATCGACATCCTCAAATAACATGGTGAGTTTTTCTGGTGTATCCTCTAGCATACAGTCAATCTTATCGATGTAGACCTTACGATCGATTAACAATATCGTAAATCTTATTTTTTGCTTCCCTGGCAATCGCATTTTCTGTGCGCTGCCTTGTGGACACGCTGTAATACTTCCTTCTAATGGGTTTAGTTGGTATCTGATATCGCCATTATTGTAGGTGTGCCACATGGCTCCTTCAATAAGGAAATTGAAAAATAGTGGAATTTCAGCATCCGAAAAATTTATCTGCCAATCTTCCTGCAGCATGCAGTCGAACAATATTAGGGATATACCATTGCTAAAATCAAAACTTGCTATTTTCCCATTACCAGTAGTGGTGTCGAGATCAATTCGCTCTTCCAAGCAATCCGTTGCGGAGTCTTGACCTAATTGCTTGGCTATTGATTTAATCAATTTTCTTGGCTTATATTCTGAAAGTAATATTTTCATGATTTAGTTGTATTTTATTATCCAGACTTATAATACTTCTAGATTTGCCATTAACATGACCGGAAAATGGTCACTACCAATATTTTTTAATTTTTCGACCTTATATACCTTAAAATGTTTACTAATAAAAAAGTGATCTATAGGAACCCTAAGTATAGGTATTAGTGCATTATATGTGTTAAAAAAACCTCGACCTATTCTAGGGTCGAGAAGCCCACTAATAGTCTTAAATTGGTTCGTTATCTTTGACCATCCTACATCATTCAAATCACCGCTTACTATAGTTGGGTGCTCATTAAAGTTGCTCAACGTTGCTACTTTTATGAGCTCAAGATCTTTATTAATAACCTTATTCCATGGTGCTGGTGGCTTAGGATGTAAACCTAAAAATTGAATTTTTACTCCCCGAAATAAAATATTTGTATAAATAGAAGGTACATCTTGCTCCACCAGAAATTTTACCTGACTGTCTACTAGCTTATATTTTGAAAATAAGGCAATACCGTAGGTGTTTTCCTGTGGTTGCAATATCCTGTATGTATATTCTTCAAGCCTAGGAAGCGTGTGCTCTATCCATTCATGGTCTACCTCAGTTAGCAGTAATAAATCAGGATCTTGATTCTTAACTAAAGAAATAAGATTGTTATATTTTTTATTTTTCTTTCGAACATTTATAGAAACTAATGAAATTAACTTGTCCGTATTACTAGTGTCAGATATCTCTTTCGGGTAAAACGGAAAAAAAAATCTAATAATGTAGATGTGATAAACGAGGCAGATTAAATTTGTTCCTATTAAACTTGTAATTATGGATGAGTGATTTCTTTCAAGAAATAAACTCAGCACTATGCATATAAATGCTAGTCCTGCAATATGAACTCTATTAATGTCCCAAAATTTCGACCACCATTTTCTAAAATCTATTCCCGATAAAACTGTAGTTAAAAGGCATACAAAACTTAATATGACGTATAGTGTGCTCAAAATTATAAGATAATTTATTAAGTTTAATGTTAAAAATATGAAATATATAAGTTACGTCTGGGGCTTTTCTATTTCAATAGTCTCTACCTTTACTGCATAGTCTGTTGCTTTTATTCTATCTCCTTTCTCTTGTTTTAAGACAAATGTTAAAACAGCTCCGTACATTACTATAATAGATGCGTAAAACACCCAAACCATTATAACCATCACGCTACCAGCAGCATCATATATACCCGCAACATCACTAGTCCCGATATAGAAGCTTATTAAGTACTTACCTAATACAAATAATATACTTGTAATAAGTGCACCTATCCAAGTATCCTTCCATTTGAGTTGAGCATCTGGTAGAAACTTGAACATCATCGCAAATAAAAATGTAGTCACTATCAGCGGTAATGCAATAGATATTAGTAATGAGAAAATTTGAGAAGCGTTGCCGATAGCGTCATTTAGGAAAGTGCTAAATGTTTCAACAAGTGCGTTAATCGCTAGTGATACAAGGAGTATAAATGCGATCCCTAAGACAAGGGCAAATGATAGTGCCCTATCCTTGATCATAATAATTATAGCCAATCCCGATGGTTTTGCTTTAACTTCAAATATTTTATTTAGGGCATCTTGGAGTGTAACGAAAACTGTAGTTGAGGTAAATATCAGTATACCAACTCCTAAGATAGTTGCCCATACAGTAGGCTCGAAAATATTCATTTTTTCAATCGTCGTAAGCAATTGGTTTGCACCTTCCTGTCCTACGAGAGATCCAATTTGGGTAAATAATGCATCCTTAACAACTACTTCATCATAGAAAAAGGTAGTTGTGAAAAGAATTATTAGCAACATTGGTGGGAGAGAAAAAATTGTGTAATAGCTTAAAGCAGCAGCATGTGTAAAAATGTCATCTTGACTAAATTTACTTATACTATGCTTAAGTATTTTGAAGTATTTCTTCATAATAATCTACTTCGTAGCAGTAGTAGTATTTTCAATAATTTCCTTGGATTTAACCAAACTTAGAACAACTGGAATCAATTTGAGGATAAAGCTAAAGAATCCTTGAGAAGAGTTATTGGAACTGTTACTCATATTATTCTTGCTATTGCTAAATTGATCGATTGCTAACTTACCAAATCCAAGAATACCTACTGGTATACCAATATTCTTAAGTACAAATCCCTGGAGCTCTTTTTTATTGGTACCAATAGAACTAGAGAATTCTTGTGTTGTGACTTTCATTAAGATCTTTAATTTCTCTTGCTTGAGTTCTATATCTTGAAGCGTCTTTATTTTCTCATTCATCACATTATATTTTTAAGCTAATAGTTGTTTGTTTATAATTTTAGATGTTGATCTCAGTTAATGATGTCGTCTATTACGAACTCAACTATTGGATTAGTAATGAGAACATTCCTGAATACATAGAATAGTATAGCAATCGCTAGATAAATAAATGTAACAGCTAAAAATGCTAATGCATAGGAGCCCCATAATTGACCCAGAAAAAATCCAAGTGTCAAGGATAGGAATATTAGCACGAGGAAAGCGAAAAAGGCTAAAGCTATTATAGTTATGATACCTGAGGTAGTCTTCGCAATTCTTTTTGTAACTTCTAACTCAAGATATTCCTTATTTTGAGCTATATACATTTTAGCATATTCTGTAGCTTCACCTGCTGAACTTAAGATTTTTTCTGCGGCCATTTGATTTCAGATTGTTTCGTTAAAAAGTTATTTCTAGTTAAAGATTCAAGGTTTAAGCCTTAATCATTTTATCGATCTTGTCTGCCTTTTCAGAAATCCTATTACGAGCATATTCAGCACCATCCTTAAATGAATCTTCAACATCTTCAACAGTATCTTCCGCACTATTTGTGGTTTGATTAATTTTAGTTTCTGCAGTCTCAATTAAATTATTCTTCATTTCAATTGCTTTATCTGAAATTTCAGATAACCTCCGCGTTAAGACATCAGTATTTTCTGAAACCTTTACTGATAGCTCTTTCTCTAAAGCTTTTAGTTGCTTCTTTGTTTTTTTCTTGAACTTCTTACCTTCATCAGTACTTAAATAATAGCTAGCTGATCCTGCAGCTATGAGTCCTAAGCCTAATCCGATTAATAATTTATTACTATCTTTCATAATTAAAATATTTTGATGGTTTTTAAATTAAATTTTTATTCTATTATATCTTGTGCTTCTCTAAGTAGATCTAGATGTTTTTCTTTTTCCGCTATCCATTGCTCTTCCGAAAAATCTGGTATGATCAGACAAAGCTCTTTAAGTTTGTATTCGTATAATTTAAGTTGATTTACTTCTCCGATATTTTTACCCTGTCTATTTGTGCCAGACTTAATCCTAACATTTTCAGAAGTAGTGTTGATGTGCTTATCTAATTTATCCATTAAAGCTTTGAGCTCTAGTTCAAAATTTTCTTTCGTTATATCATCATGAATTCGCGCCATAATTATTGAGTTTTTGAGTTATTGCTTCCATCCTTACCATTGAGCACTTTTGCGGGGTATATATCATCAACTCTCACACCGCCTACCACACCAAAATCCAAGGTGGTTATAGGAAAAGGAATAGTTATATTATTTTTATCAAAAGCTTTCTTAAGAGCAATAATGCCTAAGTCTTGAACATTTAAAAAGTCCTTCTGAGCTGTAACATGTTGCCAATATCTCAATTTGAAATTAATTGAACTATCACCAAATTCAGTGTAGAAAAACTCTATGGGCAAATCATTATCAGCGATATTGGAGTCTTTGATTGCCTTTAAACCTATCTCTTTTACCTTTTCTAGGTCATCACCGTAGGCACAACCACAATTTATATCTATCCTTCTTTTGCCACTATGTGAGAAGTTTTTGACGGGATTTTGGATAACATCCTTATTGGGGATAATTATTGTTTCACCTTGCGGGCTTGATATAATAGTAGACCTCAGCGTTATTTTCATTATTTTACCGAAATAACCATTTGTTTCGATAATGTCTCCAATTTTATAATAATCCCTTACACTCATTAGAACGCCAGAGAATAAATTCGTAAGTGGATCCTGTAGAGCAAGACCTACCGCCAGACCGATAACACCAGCCGTACCTAACAAAGCAGTAACAGCATCACTAAGATTTAGAATATTGAGCACTACAAATAGTGCAATGATCATAAAAATAGCCACCACAATATTGGTTAAAACACCAATAACGGTTTGGTTAGCGGATGTTTTTAACAGACCCTTTCGGACTAGTTTTTTTAAGTATTTTGAGGCAATAATAGCCGTAACTAGGACAATACTTGCCAAAACAATATTTGGTAAAGAAAGAACTATTTCGTTCAGCCAACCCTGTAGTTTATTGATTAAAGCCTTAAATGATACCGAAAACTGATCGAACATTATTATATTTTAGTTGAGTTTATTTGCTTGTTACCTTAGTAAACTTGTTGTTACCTCCATTGTTCGAATTGGACTAGAGAAATTACATATCATTTTAGAAAATGTTTCAATAGATATCGCAAATATGGAAAGCCTATATTTAAGTAATTTCATCATAGATTAATTCACCTTACGATCATCATTATATGAATAAATGATTACGGTGCAGCCATTTGGGTTTTAGAGAAAGGATATAACGAGGCAATAATGATTTCTAATAGTTAGTCTATCCATTCTTGTTGCCAAATAGCCTGAATCTACGTTCATCAAACTTATCCTCGAAAACTTGTTCCTTTCCATATAGTGTACTGCTCAATAGCAAGGCAAAAGGCTTTAGATAATCTATCTGGCTAAATATGACCCGAATTATTGCTACAAATGGCAGAGACAATATCATGCCGGCAACGCCCCAAATAGATCCACCTATTAGGAGAGCTAGTATTGCAAACAAAGGATTAATATTAACAGAGTTGCCCACAATTTTTGGAGTGATAAAATTTCCTTCTATGGCCTGTACTCCTGCAAACCAACAAAATATTAAAAATGGTTGCCATAGTTCGCCTGTGCTAGCAGCCGCGAATAAAATAGGAAGTATACCTCCTAAGCCTGTCCCCACATAGGGTATAACTGCTAAGGCAGATGCAAGAAATCCCCAAAATATAGGATATTCCAAACCTATAAAGAATAAACCAATACTATTGAGTACTCCAAGTATCACTACAACTATTAAGAGTCCATATAAATAACCCTGAATGATATTTTGAATTTTTGACAACACTTTTGCAGCAGATTCTTTTGTCTCTATATCAAATTGAACGAGGATAAATTGCTTAATACTTGATCGATATAACAAAAGTAAGAAGGAGTATATAAAGGTAAGAAACACCTGAATTAGTACAGTGGAAGATATACTGATAGTATTACCAATATAATCTAGGGGCAATATCTCCGATGTCTGATCTTCGATCATTTTCTCAGATTTTTTAGGGCTAATACCAAAAATCGAATTTATCTTATTCAAGAGCGAGTCTGTACCATCTTCTATCACCTTCATAAAACTTATGTTCTCAACAATTTCCATTACCTGCGTTGTGAAGAAGAATATTAAAATAATCAGTGGAGAGATCACCACCAAGTAAGCCAAAAATATGGAGGCTACCCTAGAGTGTATTTTCGACTCAATTATATCACATGGCTTCTTAAGTAGAAAAGAAAGCACCGCAGCAAATGCAAGCGGTGCTAAGATATTTTTACCAATTATAGCAGTATATGTAAGTATGAAAACAATGATAAGAAAGTATGCTATTTTGCGAAGAGTGTTATCGTTTCTAGTTGGCATATTATTAGTTTTTCACTTTGACCTTAACCTTATCCATAAAAGTTAATAACTTCATTCCATTATAGCCTACGGTTTCCAAATCTAGAATTCCTTTCAATCCATCTTTGCATTCTAAGGCGAATATAAGTCTTCTTTTATTGTATTCGCGATCTAGTTTGAATTGCTTAAACTTATTCATTATTACATCGACTGCGGGATATGATTTTTTAGTCTGTAAACATTTCAGTTCGTTATCTTGCAGTTCGAAGTCACACACATAACCAGATTGTCTGAAAATGTTAATATCGCTTACTATGTTTGGAAAAGTTGAGTACATGCTATAGTTGTTTTTAGTTATAATGTTTTGGAATTATTAGCTTAGGCTGGTTTATCTGCTAGACTATACCATGCATCCAGCATCCATGATTTTTTTTCTAAGTTTTCTAAGAAACTCCCCGCCATATCTATAGTACCTTCATCTTCAGCTTTGCCAGCAGTTGAAATTACCGCCCTCAGATTTTGAATAAGTTCTTTGTGATTGTTAAGAATTACGTGAACCATTTCTCTATCATCTGAGGTAATTGCAGCCTCATTGATACTAGCGTTTTTCATATATTCTGAGAGCCTGCTCATAGGAGTATATCTCAAGGTAAGAATTCGTTCAGCTATCTCATCAATCTTTAGTCTAGCATCATCATAGAGAAGCTCAAATTGAGCATGTAATTCGAAGAAATTTTCTCCCTTTATATTCCAATGAAAATTTCTGAGGTTCTGGTAATAAATTTGATAATTAGATAGCAAAGTGTTTAAAGTTTCTACAACTTTTTCTAGTTCATCTTTCTTAAATCCTAAGTAGTTCATTTTCTTTAGATTGTGCTACAATAGTATTTTATTGCGTTTAAAAATTCGTGATTATATGATAATAGACCTAGCTCTCGTGGAGCAAGGTCTATTTATTCTGACTGAAGATTTGGAATTTATACTCTTCGGACGAAATGCATCACTATAGATACTACAAATAATATCACAAAAATACCAAAAAGAATTTGTGCGATTGAAGAAGCTCCAGCTGCGATTCCACCGAATCCTAAAACTCCAGAAATTAAAGCGATTACAAAGAAAATTAGAGCATAACGTAACATAATATTGATTTTTATACCTTTAAATTTATTAAAGATTGTTAAGTAATTTGGTTTCACTGCTAAAACCAGAAGTCATTGATTATGTTCGATTTAAGTTAAAAAATATTACAAAAAATTCAAAAAAAAACCTTGTGCTGATACCAGCACAAGGTGTAAGTAAATCTAAATTTTTCTCGCTCAAGTTGTTAAATCAAATTTAGTAGATTTGTATCATTGGGGGATAGAGGGGTAAGCGATAAATTTTAGAATTATATTGTTTTAAGCAGCTCTTAAAGTTGTAAGATCATACTTATTTTTCATAGCATTCTGAATTTTCTTTCTAGCATAAAATATTCTACTTTTAACTGTTCCCATTGGTGTTTGTATCATCTCTGATATTTCATCGTAGTGATATCCTTCTAACAATAACTTGAATGGCTTTTTAAAATCATCGTTCAACGTTTCAATAATGGCATGTAATTCTTCCATCAATATAACAGAGTTAGCGTCACTTCCATTAGCATTAGATTCTACTTTATAACTGTGATCGTCCAATGGTCTCATAACTTTATTTCTCGTCTTTCTCTTTCTGTAAATATTAATATAAGAGTTATACATGATTGTAGTCATCCATGCTTTAAAATTTGTACCGATTGTAAACTTATGTTTATTCTTATAAGATCTTAGTAATGTCTCCTGCATTAAGTCTTTTGCCGAGTCCTTATTTCCTGTTAGTTTAATAGAGAATCCGATTAATAATGACTCTATCTTACTCACCTGTTTGTTAAATTCATTCTGTGTCATAATAATTTGATTTTATTTTTATTTTAATTAATGTAAAATGAGCGATTCGTTAAACTGTTTATGCTGCAATGTTTTGTATGTTGATTATTTTCGTTTGGAAATTCATGTTAATAAAAGAGAAAAATTCTTTAGAAACATTGTAGTGCATATCATTAAGTAATTCAGTCTCTAGTACAAATTCTTCTATTTTCTCTGACTGATTACTTCTATCAGCAATTAGCGATGAACTTCTATTTAGCTTTTTTGAATATGCTTTGATGTTCACAATAAGATCGTAGGCGATATCTTTTAACTTCACAACTTTTGCAATTCCATCTGCTGCAAATTCACTCTTAGGGTTGGATAAATTATTTTCTGCTATTTGCAATAACTTGAAGTAATTGATGTCTAGATTATTTAGACAATGATTAACAGCTCCCTCTAAACCCTTTAAAATGATAGTATTACTAGGTGTTGAGATGTTTAGATTTAAATTTTCAGCGGGGGTATTCATAATATATAATTTTATTTCTTAAATGCGAGAATATTAATAAGCGTAAAACGTAAATAAATAAGTTGCTTATGCTTACAAGTTATGCAAACGCCGTGCCAAAACTATAAGTAATTGATTAACAATAAGTTATGGCAAAATCCAAAGAAATAAAATGATTAAATATCAGAATTTTGATTAAATATCGGAATTATTATTTCCTAATTATGATCAAATCCATCTATTTCAATATCTTTTTAAAATTGATATCGTATATTGCATATAATATTGTTTCACTTCCGAAATATCAGTATGCCTAATAAGAATTTGAGTATTGCAGCCGATGATTTAGCTGTTGAAAACAGAAAGGAACTATTAGATCTATTAATTGATACCAGCAAAATTATAAGAAATGGAGTAATGTGGTTAAACGCCAATGGCCATATATTAAGCATCAATAATTGCCTAATAGAGGAACTTGGTTATCAGAGCGGAGAATATTCGCCTAAGACCATTTTTGAGATAAACCCTACAACTTCATTTCTTTCATGGAAGAAGTTATGGGCGCAAGCCCAAGAAAAAAGAGTATTTGAGGTTAAAACGGAGCAGCTTACTTCTGATAATTCAATATATCCAGTAAACATGAGGGGGATTCTCTTGAACTTGCATGGATATGATGTTTGTATGGTCATCACAGAAAATCTAATGACCTCAAACAGATACAAGAATCTGCTAGACATTACATCAGAAATTGTAAATGTGGGAAGTTGGGAATGGGATTTGGTGCAAGATGAGATCTTGTTCTCGAATCAAATGTATAATATTCTTGGTATTAATAAAGCTCAAAACATTACTCATGACTTTGTGTCTCGAATGATGCAAAAAATTATAAATGACAGTGATTTTGAAAGTTTATCAGAAGATTTTAGCAGAGTAATAAAAGAGGGTGGCAAACTTGAAAAAGAGATTTCCCTGAATATAAATTCTGTCTATGGAACCTATAAACTTTTAGTAGAGTCTGACTTTCTCGAGGACAGAACTATAAAGTTATATGGCACTGTTCAGAGCATGGCAAATATGAACAAACAAGTCTCCAGTTTATTTTTCACACAGTATGTGATGGATAATGCCAGAGATATGATCTTGTGGACAGATGAAGATGGTCTCTTTGTATATGCTAATAAGGCCGCTTGTAGGACTTTGGGCTACACAAAAGAAGAATTAATAGGCCAGACGCCTCATTTAATAAGTCCTAATTATGAGTCAAACAAGAGAATGCATTGGAATCAATTGAAAGAAGATGTGACTATAGAGACGAAGGCAATTCATAGAAAAAAAGACGGCACTTTATTCCCAGTTTCCGTGATAGGAAATCATTTGGAATTTCAAGGTAAAACCTTCGCTTGTGGTTTTCTTAGAGATTTGACTAATGTTAATAAAAGAAACGAAATAATCGCTATTATAGAAAAGTCGCTTGACCAATCTCGAGATATGGTAGTTTCTGTTGCTGAAAATGGTTCATTTAAATATTACAATAAACCTTTTTTGGATGTCCTAGGCTACTCTGCGGACGAACTCTCTGAAATGAAGGTAATAGATATTTTTGCAGATACAAGTAAAGAAGTATTTGAAGATGAATGGACTGCACTTAAGAATGGTAACAAATTGCGTGATTTAGATAGAAAGCTGAATCTAAAATCAGGAAACATTATACCGCTGGAGGTTTCAATGGATATGGTTGAAATAGAAGATAAGTTCTATTCAACAATTGTAATGAGGGATGTTACTGATAAATTATTGAAGCATGAAGAGCGCAATGCATATATAGCGCAAATAGAAGAGCTTCAAAAGGATACGCATGATCATAATATTGAGTTGAAAGAAGAAATTGAAAGAGAGCTCAATTTTAGCAATATTGTAACCAAAGATCCAAACTACAGGAAAATATTGCAGCAAGTGGATCAAGTCGCTGAAACTAATGCTACAGTACTTATACTTGGCGAAACTGGCACTGGAAAAGAATTATTAGCAAGGGCCATCCATCAGATGAGTGAAAGAGAAGAGAGACCTATGATTAAAATAAATTGTGGAGCTCTACCTGAAAATTTAATTGAGAGCGAACTATTCGGCCATGAAAAGGGATCTTTCACAGGAGCATATAAATTAAAAATTGGCAAATTTGAGAGAGCAGATAAAGGGACGATTTTTCTGGATGAAATAGGAGAACTGTCCCTAGATCTACAATCTAAACTTTTGAGAGTATTGCAGGAAGGAGAGATTGAAAGAGTAGGTGGAACAGAACTTATAAATTTAGATGTTAGAGTTATAGCTGCTACGAATAGAAATCTTGAGAAAAGAGTCAATGATGGCAAATTTAGAGAGGATTTATATTATAGATTAAATGTTTTCCCAATATTCAATATACCTTTGCGAGAAAGGCCTCAGGACATCCCGCTACTCGCTGAACACTTCGTAAGAAAGCACAGTAACAAGATCGGAAAAAAAATAAATGAAATATCGGCAAAGTCTTTGAACAACCTTATAGGTTATGACTTTCTAGGTAATGTTAGAGAACTTGAAAATATAGTAGAAAGAGCAGTTATCTTATGTAAAGGCAATGTATTATCTTTTGATAATCAACTCTTAAGGTCCGAAAACACGGATAAAAATAAGCGTTTCTTGACTTTAGAAGAGGCACAAAAACGCCACATAGTAAAGGCCCTCAAAAGAACCAAAGGAAGAGTTAGTGGTGAAAATGGTGCTGCTGCTCTGCTACAAATAAATGGTAAAACGTTGTCCTCTAGGATGCGTAAGTTAAAAATTGCTAAATCTGATTTTAGCTAAATTTAGCTACTTTTGAACTTAAGTTCAATAATTACTTTATATAATAGGAACTAATTAACTACAGAGATAGTGTCACAAATTATAAATTTTAATCAGTTAAACTACAAAGATTTTCAGCAACTTGTCTTTCGAGATAAGGTTCCTGTTGTTCTTGTATTTGAAGCGTCTTGGTCGGGTAACTCTGAGATTATGCGTAGCATGATTAATAGGGTTTCTAGCAAGTGCAACAGAAATATTTCTTACTATTTTGTAGATGTTGATAAAGAAGAGGAAATAGCTAAATTGTTAGGTATAACTTATGTACCAACCACTGTGCTCATAAAAAATGGCGAAATCTTTGAGTTTATTAAGGGATTGCTTCCCTCTTCAAAATTAAATGCAAAACTTGACAGATTTGCCAATAAACAAACTCAGAATTAACCCACATTTAATATTCGTTCCCGCACTTTTACAATATTTTCTCTTAAATTTGCATCGTTGACGAAGTTTTCGTACATTATAAAATATTCAGAGTCCCATTCTGAATTAAATAGTTATCAAATAGATATATAATCATTTGATTTACAATCAGCCAATTACTGGCATGTTGCAGGATTCACGTTTTCTGATTAGGGGAACGGTTTAATAATCTTTTATAGCATATTCAGCTTTAATATACCTTCTATATTGATTATTAATAAAACACATATGAATACGCCTCTCCAAATAGGAATACTTAAGAAAGGAAATATAGATTTTCATTATGATTTAAAACCTCACTTAGAAAAGGAGGCTGGAGGCATATTGTACGTTATAAATGAGTCTCACGATGAATTTAAAGAAAAGTCCGCTTGGATGAGACCTAATATACTTATTTCTGATATGAGTCAAGCTGAATTAAGGATAACACTTGATAATATTGGGATTTGTCATAATGTATTTTGCATTCATATTTCTAATGACGAGTCCCTTTATTTACGTGGAATTGATACTATTGAAGAAAATTATTGCCAGATAAAAATAGGTCAATACTGTGATTTGCCTTCCATAATTGATTCTATTCAGAAAAGTGATATCTATAGACTTAATAGCATTGAAAGAAGCAATGCTATTAGCTCTGCATTACAGGAACAAAAGTTAAACATTGCTCCTATAGGCAACTCATTAACTGATGATATAATACAGCCGACAATATCCTAGACATATCCAGGGGTTATTCAGAAGTAAGAGCACATCACCACAGCGTAGCCCGTCCCGATTTTCGGGAGTGAAATATTTATAGCCCTGGGTT
>ENA-ORXM01001486-ORXM01001486.1-marine-metagenome-genome-assembly--contig:-NODE-1486-length-32690-cov-5.481066_pt1 | contig 32690 bp, 24 predicted proteins | sample MGYA00237867_ERZ511480 | MGnify/ENA primary metagenome ERZ511480 (study PRJEB26309, sample SAMN06266103) | marine metagenome | isolation source: Algal blade | place: United Kingdom:Sidmouth, United... | reverse complement strand
CGAGCAGTTCGATTAGCACATCCCGTTCTGGCAACGGGAGGGTCGCAGGTTCGAATCCTGCCGCCCCGACAACATCAAAAGGTCATTTCGTTTTACGAAATGGCCTTTTTTATTATACCACACATTCCACTAAAAGCAATTTTACACAATATTCGTAGCGAGCAGTTCGATTAGCACATCCCGTTCTGGCAACGGGAGGGTCGCAGGTTCGAATCCTGCCGCCCCGACAACATCATCACGTAGTAACAAATTTGTTTCGTGACTCCTTTTTTCATTTGCGTGCTATTTGCGTAAAACCCTTCCTCAAGAATATTTTATTTTTATAGTTTCCAATTACTCTTTAATTTAGAGTAAACTATAATCGTATTGATTACCAACGATATCAAAATCATTTGTTTAGAATCGGGATGTTTAGAAGTTGATTAAATCCTTTAAAATCAGGATATTCAGTATTCTTCTAACAATGTTTGACTCCTGACTTATCCCATTTTTTGTTTTTATTGTTTCAGAAATTATACTTAATTTCGGATGAATTAATTTCTTTTCTTCTGTGAGATGAAAATTTCATCATCATAAATCGAAACAAAAGTGCGAAATGTTCTAACTATTCTAGTATTGGCTATTATTGGCTTTACTACTTGCTATAGCCAATATATTCCTGTTGCAAAAGATGAAAATATTGCTCTTTCTAAAACAATTGTAGAAGGCGAGGTTATTTCAAAAACTACATTTAGAAGTGATATATACGATTATATTTATACTGAGAATATAGTTAAGCTTTTTAAAGTAATTGTTATCAAAAATCTAAATAATTCCATTTTACAGGCAGGAAGTTTTATTAAATTATGAATTTAAGAATTGAAAATAATGCATTTTTATCGCTTTTTCTGATATTTACTTTGCTATTGTCTTGTTCTATAAATTTGGAGACTGTAAGTGCAAATGATATTCTAAAATGTGATAAGTGCATAACATTTTTAGCTAAGTATAAGTCAATTTCAGCTCCACTTATGACTTTTGATGAGTATAGTAAATTAATGGATTCAGAGGCTTTGATAAGTACAACTGCCCCTCAAGAAAAGCAGAAAGCGAATATTCTTACGGCTGAAACTTATGAAGAAATTAGTGAAAATTTGTTTTGTTTTATGGGGATGTCAAAACTTGACATAGAGAAAAGATTTGATAATACTTTCAAGAAAATTTCGGGACAAATTAAAGAGCCTGATGCTACATGGCTTACTGACTTGACTTTCAATTTAGGACGTTATAGTAAATCTAAAGAAGGTGAAACGCTTGTGATTTATCCAGGTGAAAGAATTGTTTTCGAATATGCTTTTCTAAACGGTGATACTTTATACCAAGGTGTATATGGTGACACTCTTAAATTGAAGAATTGTTTAGAAGCAGCGGGGATTAATTTCAAAGGTAATATTAGAGAGTAGCTTATTCGTAAGCATCCGTCTAACTACACCTGATAGTTATTAGGCAAAAGGTTTTCTAGATCAAGAATACTAGTAGTGGGTATTTTTTCAAGCGTTGATTTCATCCAATCATACGGGTTTATCTCATTAGCTTTGCAAGTTGCAAAGAAGCTATACATCATAGCTATGCGTTCAGCTCCTTTATGCGACCCAGCAAATAGATAATTTTTCCGCCCCAGAGCCAAGGGTCTAATTTCATTTTCAATCAGTCCTCAAAATGAATAGCATTGTAATTTAGTAGTTTAGCATTTTCATAGACCTCCAATTGTAAAACTTTTATTTTTGGAAGATTTAAATTTCTGATACACTCAAATGCTTTATCAGAAACTATAAAATAGAATGTATTCACACCTTGAACAAATAATAAATCTGTTTTTATTGACTCTTTTACAAGTTCAAATTTTGGTAATTGTATAGCCCTATTCATTTTGCCCCCTTGTGGAACCTTATTGTAAGCATAATTAGATTCCATGTTGTAAACTTGATCTGGAATAAAATCGACTTGTTTACCCTCCTTTGAGAACACTGGTGAATGAAGAATTTTAAAAAACATTTTTTAACAGTTTAAATTTAAATTATTTAAATGTACCGAAGGATTTGAGGTTCAACCCTTTTTCAATCAACTCCTTCACGTGTTCCGCATAAAACAATGGAATATTTAATACATCCCCAGTTTGCTTCAAATTTAATTCCGAGATGCGGACTCTAATTGCTGGATCGTATTTATCTTTATACACTGCAAGACTTTTAGACTTGGTGATGGTACCAGATTTGACTTCGACGGGTATTACATACTTAGCAATATTCAAAATAAAATCCACCTCGGCAACTCCTTTAGAATTCCAATAATATAAGTCGTTACGAAATGTTTTATTCAAAGCAGTACAAACAAAACTCTCTGCCAATGCCCCTTTAAATTCTGTAAACAAACTATTGCCTCTAGCAATTATACGAGGATCAAGCTTAGCCAATCTGATAAGTATTCCCGTCTCAAAAGTATACAGTTTGAACGCAGAAAAATCCTCGTATGCTTTTAATGGCAATCCAATTTTCTTCAACCGCTTTACTTGATATGTCAATCCTGCTTCACAAAGCCAAAGAATAGCGTTTTCGTAATCAGAAGCTCTCGCACCTTTTCTAATCATCCCATAAATGAACTTTCTGTTTTCAGCAGCCAATTGAGCTGGTATTACATTCCATGCCTGCTTAATTTTTACAGAAGTATTCTTATCCGCGTGCTTTACAAAATCCATTTCGTATGCACGTATTATGTTGTTTTGAATTTCTTGCGCTTTGCTCATGTCTTTATTGGCTAGAAATGACACAGCAACTTCTGGCATACCACCGAATAGAATATACTCCTTGAAGAGAGCCATCAATGGATTAAAAAATACCTCTGGAATGGATGCAATAGTTTCTTGTTCTAAATAGTGATGGTATGCCTTATAAAGCTTCTTGTCCCGCGATGCCAAATACTCAGAAAATGTTAGTGGATACATATCCAAAAACTCCACCTTGCCAACAGGAAAATTAGCCGAGTTTGCAACTGTCAATCCCAGCAGAGATCCAGCACCTATAAGTTGAATATCAGGGCGCTCTTCGTTAAAATATTTGAGCGACGTGAGCGCATCTCTGCATTCTTGGATTTCATCTAGAACAATCAAAGTTCTTTCTGGGTATATTTCATGACCAGAAAATAAACTTATACTATCTAGTAAAAATTGAGGATTCTTATTGCCTTCAAATAGGCTATGCATATCCTTTTCTCTTTCAAGATTAATATATATTAGAGTACTGTACTCATTATACCCAAAACTTTTGAGCACCGTAGTTTTCCCTATCTGTCTTGCACCCATTAACAAGAGCGGCTTCCGTTGCGAATTCGCTTTCCAAGCCATTAAATCCTGATAAATGTCCCGTTTAAATTCCAAATTAATTTATTTAGTTTTAATCAATACTGCTATACTTCGCTTTTGGTCGGTTTATACATTAAATAACGCAAATACAATCCACTTTCCTTCACAAAAATGTGATTTCTAAAAACTTTCCCCCTAATAAATGTAATAATTGGAGATTATTCCCCCTAAAAAGTGTGAACACTAGAATTATTCGTCCATATAAATGTGATTTTGAGTGATTATTCCTTCGAATAAATGTGATTATCCAATATAAGCGGCACGCTTAATGAAGAACTCCTCTACCTCACTATCCTAAATTCCCCTTTCCAAACCCTATATTTACACCACACAAAAAAGCTGCGTAGATGAATTTCGAAATCACTGAGAAAACTCAACTTTATATAGACAAGGTAAATACCTTCATGGATAAGCATATCTACCCCATAGAAAAGCAGTATGCAGAATATGTCTACAACAATGGCTGGAAAGAATTTCCGCAGCTAGAAGCCCTGAAAGGAGAGGCTAAAAAAGCAGGACTATGGAACCTATTTCTGCCGCACGAATATGGTGACATAAGTCCAGGGTTAAGTAATCTAGAATATGCTCCATTGGCAGAATTGATGGGTCGCGTACTTTGGTCCAGTAAAGTATTTAACTGCGCAGCGCCTGACACGGGCAATATGGAAGTACTGGCAAAGTATGGATCCAAAACGCAGCAAGATAAGTGGCTCACTCCCCTACTCGATGGCAAGATTAGATCCGCTTTCTTGATGACTGAGCCTCAAGTAGCCTCCTCCGACGCAACCAATCTGGAAACATCGATAATAAGAGACGAAGATGTATATATAGTGAATGGGCACAAATGGTGGTCATCAGGTGCCATGCACCCAGATTGTAGAATATTTATCTTGATGGGAAAAACAGCGCCCTCAGCTGCAAGACATCTACAGCAATCTATGATCCTTATTCCAAAGGATACGCCTGGAGTAGAAATAGTAAGACCGCTGCAAGTATTCGGAACCCTGCATCAGCCAGATGGACACTGCGAAATAAAATTGACTAACGTACGCTTACCTGCTGAAAATCTAATCCTAGGAGAAGGTAGAGGCTTCGAGATCGCACAAGGACGATTAGGTCCAGGCCGCATCCATCATTGTATGCGCCTTATAGGTTGTGCGCAACGTGCGCTCGAACTTATGTCCCAGCGGGTTACCCAACGTACTACTTTCGGCAACGAACTTTCTACCTACAGCAGCATCCGTCAAGAGATAGCACAGTCTAGATGTGAAATAGAACAAGCACGACTACTCACATTAGCTGCTGCAGATAAGATAGACAGAGAAGGTATCAAAGGAGCCAAAGACCTGATCGCCATGATAAAAATTGTATGCCCTAGAATGGCAGCAAAAGTTATTGATCGGGCCATTCAGATATTTGGCGGGATGGGTGTTTGTGAAGATACGCCGCTAGCTGATATGTGGTCCTACGCACGATTCATACGTCTTGCGGATGGACCAGATGAGGTACACGAATATCAGTTGGGAAGAAATACCATTAAAAAATATCAACTGCAATAGACGCGACAGCGTAAGATCTCCACAGAAGTACAGTACAAGTAACGCTAGACTACAGACTTCATTCACAACAACCTAACCATTCCGGCGGCGAAAGCCAAAGCACGACAAGTGGAACGCGTAGAGGCAAGAGGTGGAAGTAGGGACGGTTGCATTCGCCCCTGCGAATGCAACCGTCATCACGGACGACTCGGTCCCGTCCTGAGTGTAACGCAGTGGAACTGAAGGATCGGGATGACCCCAAATATTCGAAATCAACTAAACAGTTTTACAACCACCGCTTATGTTTAAAATAAATAAACATTCCAATAACCATAGCAATCATGCCGCCCCACAGCATGAAATAACCATTATGATATTTTAGCTCAGGAATATACTCGAAGTTCATCCCGTATAGACCCGTCAAAAATGACAGAGGAACAAACACCGCAGTGATGATAGTTAGGAACTGCATAATCTTATTCATCTTTAGACTGATCTCTGAAATATACAAATCCTGCAAACCCGAAAGCACATCACGCTGCGCATCTACACCATCTATTATCTGTATTGTGTGATCATACACATCCCTCACATAAGTTATAGTATGCTGATCAATCAAATCAGAATCTGAACGGGAAAATAAATTAATCGCCTCGCGAAGTGGAGCTACCGAGCGACGTATTTTTAGCATTTGTTTCTTCAGTGTGTATATCTTAGACTTATCCATCTTATCCACATCGTTACTAACAATCTCCTCCAGTTCTTCGATTTCTTCCTCTATCGTATCCATTACGCTATAGTAACTATCGACCACATAATCCACCAGCGCATACGCAAGATAATCTGCTTTGCTTCCACGTATTCTACCCTTCCCAGCCTCCAGTCTATGGCGAACCGTTTTAAACACATCGTCATTGTCTTGCTGAAATGTTATCACAAATGCCTTACCAAAATAGATACTTAATGCCTGCCGTTTTACTGTCAACGATGACTGGTCATATGACAACTGCTTCAAGGAAATAAAATGACCGTGTTCAAACTCATTGTAGCTCGGACGCTGATAAACATCCACCGCATCCTCCACCGCCAAAGGATGCATCTTAAATTTTGCGCTGATCAGTTTTATCAGATTCTCATCATGTAGCCCTCGGATGTCGTACCACTGTATTCTATTCTCATTGAAAGGATGCAGAATAATATCTCTACCAGATTTATTGAGTTCAGATTTTATATCGTCTATATCATATTCTAAATAATTAACGATTACCTTATTTTCAGAATCCGTGCCAGTATAATGGGCCGAACCCGGCGGCAAGCCAATATTACGCTTCCTCCTATTCTGCGGTGTACGTACTTTATTATTGCTCATATAATATAAATATATAAATTAGTACGTCAAATAAGAATAAAGAGATGCTCTTATTACTATTGAATAGATTGCATCTGTTTTACAGGATTATCTTTATTGTAATTTTTTATTTCTATGATATCAGCTGGCATTCCTACATTCGCCTCGCTCAGCAATGTGATCACTTTAGATTGTATGATAGACTTCAGTTCTAAAGAAGACTTTGTTTTATCGAAAGTATCTATCCAATAAAACACCTCTATATCCATCGTACTTGTACCCAAGTTTTTGACGTGCGTTCTTGGTTCTTTTTCCCCTTTCAGCACGCCCTCAGTCTCATGTAATATTTTCATGATCAACTTTCTCGTAGTCTCAATATCCGTATCATAGTCTACACCAACTACAAAACTATGTCGTAGAAAGCCATCGATAGTATAATTGTAAAGTGGATTTTTTATGATTTGACCATTTGGAACATATACGTCTTTTCCGTCAAAAGTTTTGATACGAGTATCTCTTAGGCTCATTTCTACTATACGCCCTGATACATCGCCAGTTTCTACCGTATCACCAAGTCTAAATGGTCGATCAAAAGCCATAATTACACCCGCCAAAAAATTCTCTCCAATATCCTTCAGTGCGAAACCTATTACAAATGCAGATACTCCAGCTGCGCCTAGAAGACTCGATGCAACACCTCCCATACCTATAATATATAAAAACAAAATGATGGCAATAACGATGGTAAGAATTTGAAAAATGTTTGCTACGAAGTTCAACAGTAATTTATCATCAGCCCTTCCCATCATAAATTTCATGGTGCGCTTTCGTATAAAATTCACTACCATTAAAAAGATAAAAGTCACTACAAATGCTACCGCCACTTTTGGTAGCAGTATAACCATGGCGTCGTAGTATGACAATATCTGACCCTTTAAATCACTGATTATTTCCATAAACAATCCAAACGCTTTAATTTTAATTTAGTTTGCTTTTGATATTGTTTGATAATTAATCCAGTTTCTAATATAGTTTCTTGGAGGTGCCTCCGCTGAAGAAGCGGAGTCGGGTCGTCCAGCAGTGTCGTCCTCCGTTCGCTGAAAAATCAGCGCTCACTATGGACTACTCCCTATCGGTCGTATGCTTACCACCCCTCACCCAACTGCCCGCGCCGCCGAAGAGAAGTATAGTTATAGGAATTTTAATTTAGGTTTAGAAAGTATAGCTAGACTATTATCTTTTCTGTCTAAAGTAATCGGTAGAACATCTCCTAGCTATGCAAGGTGTCGAGCCACATATTTAAATAAATATGACCTATGAGCAGCAAATTATCAATATGATATGAAACATAATCTTCATGTCGCACCACCGTTACACTTGAACTAACATAGCTTTTACCACCGCATCCCCCACCGCGCTACAACTATATGCCTCAGATTTATCAGCACATAAATCTTCTGTTAAAATTAAGCTATCCATACACCTCTGTACGCCTTTCTCCACGTCAGTAGCTGCTGCACCCATTCCCAGGTGTCTTAGCATCATAGCCATACTCAGAATCATAGCAAGCGGATTTGCGATATTTTTACCAGCAGCAGATGGATAGCTGCCATGTACTGGCTCAAATAATGCATGCCCTTCCCCGATAGAGGATGAAGGCAACAGACCTAAAGACCCACAAATAACGCTAGCCTCATCAGATATGATATCACCAAATATATTTGATGTTACGATCACATCAAATTCTACAGGATTCAATATCATCTGCATTGCCGCATTATCCACCAACACATAGTTAGTATCCACATCTACAAATCCAGATTTTACTTCATTGAATACTTCTCTCCATAGTCTTGAAGATTCTAGTACATTTGCTTTATCTACTAGCGTAACTTTATTCCTTCGAAGACGCGCTGCTTTAAAAGCCAGCCTCACTATTCTTTCTATTTCATATTTATGATAGCCACAAATGTCATAGGCGTAGTTCCCATCTTCCTTTCGCCCTTGTTCCCCAAAATAAATACCACCTGTAAGTTCCCGATAAATGACAAGGTCTGCTCCTTTGACATAAGACTCTTTTAAAGGTGATAATCCTAACAGACTATTGTAAGCCTTTACTGGTCTAACATTGCAAAACAGACCCATTGCTTTGCGGATAGCTAACAGACCTTGTTCCGGGCGCACTGACAAACTAGGATCATCATATCTAGGATCACCTATAGCACCTAACAAAACTGCATCTGCCTCCATACATTTCTTTAACGTATCATCAGGTAGCGCTTTGCCCGTCTTATCAATCGCAACAGCCCCTAGATCTGCGTACTGCAAATCAAAGTTTACCTGATGCATTTCAGAAATCGAATGCAAAACCTTTACCGCCTGCGCTACTACTTCTGGTCCGATTCCATCTCCTGGCAACACTGCTATATTATAGATATTCTTCATTGTAAAAATGCGGGTATTGATTGTTCGTAAATTGCTATCTCTTTTTCTATACTTAGTAGATAGTCGATGTCATCATGTCCTTTTAGCAAGCACTCTTTTTTGTATTTACTTATTTCGAAGGGAGCAGAAAAGGAAGTCTCGGAAATCTGCAAGACTTGATTTTCAAGATCTACTACAAAAATAGTCTCTGCATCATCACTGACTCTTTCGAAAGCAAACGCCAACTGCTCCTTGGTGATTTGCACAGGAAGCAGACCAATATTCAGTGCGTTGGCTTTAAATATATCTGCAAAAAAACTAGAGACTACTACCTTGAATCCGTAGTCCGCAATAGCCCAAGCAGCATGTTCCCGACTAGAACCGCAACCAAAATTATGCCCTGCCAATAGTACCGCTCCACTATACCTTGGATTATTTAATACAAACTGATCCTCCATAGAGCCATCCTTCTTGTATCGCCAATCTCGAAATAAATTTTCGCCAAAACCATCCCTGGTAGTACTCTTGAGAAATCGTGCAGGTATTATCTGATCCGTATCAACGTCCTCTATAGGAAGTGGTACTGCACTAGAACGCAGATGATAGAACTTTTCCATTACATATATTTTCTTACGTCTACAATCTTGCCTTCAATAGCCGCTGCCGCCGCCATCAAAGGACTGGCAAGTATAGTCCTAGCTCCTTGCCCCTGCCTCCCTTCGAAATTTCTATTGGAGGTACTTACACAATACTCATTAGCAGGGACTTTATCGTCATTCATTCCTAAGCATGCAGAGCAGCCGGGCTCTCTCAGTTCAAATCCAGAGGCGATAAAAATTTTATCCAAGCCTTCAGAAATTGCTTTTAATTCTACTTGCTTGCTACCCGGTACAATCATAGCTTTTACATGTTTTGCTTTTTGTTTTCCTTCTACAAAAGCGGCCACTGCCCGCAGATCTTCTATACGTCCGTTAGTACATGAACCAATAAAAACATTCTGTATGCGTTTATCTTCCAATTTTTCTCCTTGTTGAAAATCCATGTATCGCAGTGATTTTTCATATCCAGCATCCATATTAGCGGTAGGTACTTTATCTGTTATCGGTATCCCCATTCCTGGGTTAGTCCCATATGTGACCATAGGAAATATCTCTTCCGCACTGAAATATTCTTCTCTATCAAAAGTGGCTCCGTTATCAGTATTCAGCGTCTTCCAATACTCCAGTGCAGATTCCCATTCTTTACCTTTCGGAGAAAAGGGCTTACCCTCTAAATATGCAAAAGTATTATCATCAGGTGCTATCATACCGCCACGTGCGCCCATCTCTATACTCATGTTACATATCGTCATTCGAGCCTCCATAGACATGGATTTAATAGTACTGCCAGTATATTCTATAAAATATCCTGTACCACCTGCAGCCGTCAACTTGGAAATTATATATAAAATAACATCCTTACTGGTCACTCCATGTGATAAAGTGCCATCGATATTAATCCGCATAGTCTTTGGACGATTCATCAACAGACACTGTGAAGCGAATACCTGCTCGACTTGTGAAGTTCCTATCCCAAATGCTAAACACCCAAATGCGCCGTGTGTGCTTGTATGACTGTCTCCACAAACGATACTCATGCCTGGTTTAGTAATACCATTTTCTGGACCGATGATATGTACTATACCATGATTCTCATGACCAAGATCATATATCTCGACCTGATGCTTCGAGCAGTTATTACGCAAAGCTTCTACTTGTTTCTTAGAAAGTGGATCGATTATAGGCAGGTGCTGATTCTTAGTAGGAACATTGTGATCCGGCGTTGCGATAGTTTTACTTGCATGCGCCATTGAGATACCCCGACTTTCTATGCCAGAGAACGCCTGTGGGCTAGTTACCTCATGGATAAAGTGCTTGTCAATATAAATAACATCTATGCCATCAATAGTCTTCACCACATGCGCATCCCATAATTTATCAAAAAGTGTTTTCTGCATAATTTCTGTTAGGCACTGACGCCAAGATTAGATTTTATTAGTGGTAGAAGGTCACTAGTAACTACTTCTTTCTTACGGTCAGCTAGTTTTATAAAAGCTGGATACAGAATATCCAACTCATCCTTTGCTAAATTGATTCCCACATCCTTACAGCGGTAAGCCAAAGCAGCACGTCCACTTCTGGCGGTAAGTACTATCCTAGATTGATCCACCCCTACATCATGTGGATTCATAATCTCATAATTTTCACGTCGTTTGATCACACCATCTTGATGTATCCCTGAAGAATGTGCAAACGCATTCTCCCCTACTATAGCTTTATTAGGTTGCACAGGCATACTCATCGCATCCGAAACTAATCTAGAAATAGAATTTAGTATTTTCGTATTTATGTCCGTATAAAATTGATCTTTATATCTTTGCTTCAATACCATAACCACTTCTTCTAGTGCAGCATTACCTGCTCTCTCGCCCAAACCATTTACGGTGCATTCTATTTGTGTAGCTCCATGTTCTACTCCAGCAATACTATTAGCCGTAGCTAAACCCAGGTCATTATGGCAATGTGTTGAAAGAGTACAGTTGTCTATTCCAATCACATTAGATTTTAAGAAAGCAATTTTTTCTCCATACTCAAATGGCATACAGTAACCAGTAGTATCGGGGATATTCAATACTGTAGCTCCAGCTTTTACTACCGCCTGTATTACTTCCGCTAGATAAGTATTTTCTGTTCTACCAGCATCTTCGGCATAAAATTCAACATCCTCTACAAAACGCTTCGCATATTTAACCGCTGCGACTGCGCGAGCAATAATTTTTTCTGGAGTACTATTTAATTTATAATGAATATGCTCATAGGATGTACCAATACCAGTATGAATACGCGGACGATTTGCATACTTCAATGACTCAGCAGCTACTTTTATATCTTGCTCTATCGCTCTAGATAAAGCGCAGATTACTGGATTCTTAATTTCTCTCGCTATGAGCTCTACGGCGGTGAAGTCACCTGGACTAGATATAGGGAAGCCTGCCTCGATAACATCTACTCCTAACTGTTCCAACCTTCTGGCTACTTTTAGCTTCTGTTTATGATTCAATTTACAACCAGGTACCTGCTCCCCATCTCTCAACGTTGTATCGAATATGTGAATCTTTTTTACGTTCATAATGAAAATAATTTTGGTATTGATCTATGGAAAACTACTTTTGTCAAGATCAAATTTATTCTCATAAGGCCATAATTAAAAATTCATATTCGAGACATTTACAATCTCTATAAAGGGATTATTTAGATTAATTATCTGAATTTCAATAACTTAACACTACGATAATTACAATGCCTAAGCAATCAAATGACTATTTATTTTTTCTAATTAAGTCTCTTAAGCCTAGCGAGAAGCGACACTTTAGACTGCATGTTGATAGTGCGGACGACAAAGCAGACACCCTTTATATTCAATTATTTAATGTCTTAGATAAGCAGAAGTCATTTGATGAACAAGAAATTCTAAGCAAAATATCTAGACTAAAAAGTAGTCAACTTTCCAATCTTAAGGCTAATTTATACAAACAAATATTAACAAGTCTTCGTCAAAAAAATAAAAATAATTCCGCTGAAATAATGTTGAGAGAGCTTTTAGATTTTACACAAGTTCTATACAGCAAGGGGCTTTACAAGGCGAGTCTGAACATGTTAGAAAAGGCAAAAAAAATAGCTCTAAACAAAAAACTTAATACCCATAAATATCTAATCCTAGAGTTTGAGAGGAAAATAGAATCCCAACATATCACAGGAAGCATGAGTCCGAAGGCTACGCAGATAATATCTGAAACAAATGCGGTACTTGACAATATTACCTTGGAGAATAGTCTCTCCAATCTTTCCTTGTTTCTTTATGGTCGCTACCTCAAGCATGGATACATTAAGAATGAAGATGAACTGGATAAGATTTCCGTTGAATTCAAAGATAGACTACCAGCAATGGATAAGCGGACTATTACCTTCAATCAAAAACAGTCTCTCTACAAATCGTATATATGGCTTTATAATATGTCTCAGGATTTTGCCAACTCATACCGTTATGCCATTAAGTGGGTAGATCTCTATGAGGAGTTTCCTGGAATGATAGTACACCAGATACCAAATTATCTCAAAGCAAGACATAATGTGTTGGCATCTCTATTTATGAGCCGACGTGAAGACAAATTCATCCCTGCATATACGGAATATTGTAATTTAGAATTTACGTATTCCAGCTTTACACAAAATGAAAAATCGCTATACTATTTGTATAAATATATACACGGGATAAATTCATTCTTTATCACAGGTGACTATCATCTATCCATAGAATTTACAAAAAATCTTGAAAGTGTATTAAAAACTAAAAAGTATAATTGGGATAATCATCGTATTATAGATTTTCAGTATAAACTGGGCTGCGTGTATTTCGGTCAGGCCAACCTTGATCGATCTGCATTTTTTCTCAACAAAATTTGTAATATTGTCACCCCTAATTTTAAGGAGGACATACAATGTTACGCTAGAATTCTGAATCTAATTGTACACTTTGATTTGGGCAATGAAACCTTAGTAAGTTACCAGATAAAGTCGGTGTATCGTTTTCTACTAAAAATGGACCAACTCCAAAAAGTCCTGCAAGAAATTTTTAAATTTTTGAGAAAGACAACTCAAATTCTAGAAGAGGATCTAAAAGACGAGTTTATTTCGCTAAGAGCTCGCCTAAGTATTTTAGAGAAAGAAGCATTTGAACGTAGACCATTTTTATACCTAGATATTATATCTTGGTTAGACAGCAAAATCTACAATATCTCTATGCAAGAAGCCATAAAAAGAAAACTGAGTATCCGCATGTTGGGGCACAGATAATTTAGTCTATTTTAGTTTTAACTTGAATCGGGATATTTATAAGTAAGAGGAGATAACCACAGAGTAGCTTGAATATCACTAGCCGTGGGTGTGACGGACTGATGCAAAGCAATCAAGATCCTGTGGATCTAGATAAGAAGGAAACTGTAGCAAACCTGCTGCAGCTAATATTATTCTAATATTGTATGCTCTACAAGAGATTTTTGGGAAAAATCGTGACAAATTGCCTCCGTGAATCACCCCGATCTCAAAGTATAATCACGAAAATTGGCGCAATCCTAAACATTAAACTTCGATTAACTCCCTATGGTTCTACAGTTTAATCTTCTTATGAATATCCCTTGAATATGCCTTCTCTGTGGACTTTTATTCTTACTTCTTAAATATCCCTAATTAAATCTCTGATGACAATAGGATATGCTATCTGCTATAAATTTATAGCACTCCCCAGTAAGCGGATAGTCAGAAAAAGAAATAGGCTTGTGAGTAAGGACTAATATGCGAATTATTAACCAAGGCAAAAAAATAGACTGCCTGAAAAGCAGTCTATTTTTTTATATAGCTAAAATTTAAACTTTGCTAAAACGCTCATATTTTTCGTAATTTTTAGCGAACAAATCTTGTAAGTGCTTTGCTTTGGCATCGTAGTCGTTTTCATTTGGCCATGTATCTCGTGGATTCAACATGCCATTAGGTACATCAGGACATGAAGTAGGTATGGATAAGTTGAAAAAAGGCTCCGTAACAAACTCAGATTCCTCCAAAGTTCCATTAAGTGCTGCCTGTATCATAGAGCGGGTAAATACTAATTCTATTCTACTCCCTTTACCATATTCACCACCTGACCATCCTGTGTTGATCAACCAAACATTTATATTTTTATCATCACGTGTAGAGCCCTTATCCAGTTTATCTCCTAACAGCTTTGCGTACTCCGTAGGAGGTAGTGGTAAAAACGGAAGACCAAAGCATGCTGAGAAAGTAGCTTGTGGCTCATTAATACCAGCTTCTGTACCTGCTATCTTAGCCGTATATCCCAGAAGGAAATAATACATCGCCTGTTCTCTAGTCAATTTAGAAACTGGAGGCAAAACACCAAAAGCATCGCAAGTCAAGAAGAAAATATTCTGCGGAATATCACCACGCGAGTTAAATACAATATTGTCGATATGATCTATTGGATAAGAGACTCTCGTATTTTGAGTCTTCTCAGAATTAGTATAATCAACAATCCTGTTATCCGTATCCTTAAAATTAATATTTTCCAACATTGCTCCAAAGCGGATGGCTTTATATATTTGAGGTTCGCGATTTTCAGAAAGGTCAATTGTTTTTGCGTAGCACCCACCTTCAAAGTTAAAGACAGATCCCTTTGACCAACCGTGCTCATCATCGCCGATCAATTTTCTATCTGGATCTGTGCTAAGTGTTGTCTTACCAGTCCCAGAAAGACCAAAGAACAATGCCGTATCGCCTTGCTTACCCACATTAGCAGAACAGTGCATGGGAAAAACACCCTCTTCCGTAGGCAACAAAAAGTTAAGCGCAGAAAATATACCTTTTTTGATTTCTCCTGTGTAGGCAGTACCACCTATGATGATAGTCTTTTTAGTAAAATTAAGTACAGCAAAATTTTCTTGTCTTGTACCATCCTCCTTCGCATCAGCTAGACAACCTGGGAAGGAGTAGACTACCCAGTCGTGCTGGAAGTCCGTCTTCGCCTGATTATCAGGACGCAAAAACATATTATAAGCAAATAAATTCTGCCACGGAAATTCTGTCACTACTCTGATATTCAGTCGATAGTTGACATTTGCGCAAGCATAAGCATCTCTGACGTAAACATCCTCACAGGTATTCATGTATTTGATTACCTTATTATATAGCTTATCGTAGTGGTCTGGGCTAATCTCTTTATTTGTATTTCCCCAGTCAACTTTACCTTCCGTGATATCATCGATGACTATAAATCTATCTTGTGGTGATCGACCAGTAAATTTTCCAGTATCAACAGCCAAGGCACCAGATGATGTTATCTTTCCGTGACCAAGTGTTACTGTCTTCTCTATCAATGCGGAAGGTGATAGATTCCAATAAGTTGTGGGTCCCTTTATACCCAATTCAGAATCGCTAAATGATTGGTTCTTAATTCCAAAAGAATTCATAAGTCCTATTATATTAAAAAATAAATCTGTTTAAGTAGATCAAAATTACTAAAAGCATTGCGCTATAGAGACATAAATTGAATAAAATTATATACAAAATATTGATACACAAGGTATATATACGTCAGACCGCACTTTCTGGTTTTATGTTATATAGTATAAATAGTTTTTATGACAAAATAAGAAATATGTTACTAGCACATTTTGAGACTACTTCAAATAATGTAGAATTTACACTTAGCTTGTTATACAGCTCTAATTACCCATGAATTGGCTGCTCTAATTACGTTTCGTAATCTTTTTTGGATGTGACATATAATTTTCCGCCGAAAATGCTTCGATTTGGGTCAGGCTATAGGTTCGTCATGCAGTAATAAATCCAATCCTTGCTAATATCTACACCGATTTTAGATTTAGAAAGAATGATTTTAGATACAGCGTTAATCATAAATGTGGTTTACACTAGGTGAAACTTCAAACAAGCGCGGCAACCTTTCAAATTTAAGTTCGCCTATTTATAAGTCTATCAGAAGTCATACTTACATATAATCACAAATTAAGAATAGAATATAATTTATCGCTTGGTAAATAGCATAAAAATAAGCTATTTGCATTTAGTTTTTGAGAGCACATTACACAAGAAAAACCAACTATGAATTGCAAAACCAATTTTTTGGTAAATTCCATCTTATGGATTATTTTATTCATCTTATCCCACCAAATAGTCGCACAAAATAAATATACTATCAGTGGGTATATGTCAGACTCAGAAACTGGTGAAAAACTCATTGGTGCTAATATTTTTGAGAAGAATTCTCTGCAAGGCAACGTAAGTAATACTTATGGGTTTTACAGCTTGACATTACCTGCAGGCGATGTTGATCTGGAAGTGAGCTATATCGGCTTTTCCAATCAGAGCATGACATTTGATCTAAAAAAAGATACTACCATAAACTTCGATTTTTCATCTTCGCTAGAGTTAGAAACAGTAGTTGTCGAAGCAGATAAACTATATAGAATAGAGGAGGACGCCCAGATGAGTAAAATGGAAATTCCTATAGAACAGTTAAAAAAGATACCCGCTCTGCTGGGCGAAAATGATGTCATGAAGGCACTCCAATTGTTACCAGGTGTACAATCAGGTGGCGAAGGACAGAGTGGACTTTACGTCAGGGGTGGTAGTCCTGATCAAAATCTTGTCTTGCTTGACGGCGTGCCTGTATATAATGTATCACATGTACTGGGAATATTTTCTGTCTTCAATGCTGATGCTATTAAAAATGTAACGCTGACAAAAGGTGGATTTCCAGCACGATATGGAGGTAGACTTTCTAGTGTACTAGAAATAAACATGAAGGAAGGAAACGCTAAGGAATTTCATGGTGAAGGTTCTATTGGATCTATATCATCTAAGTTAACATTAGAAGGGCCGATCATTAAAGATAAAATGTCTTTTATCGTAAGTGGTCGGAGAACATATCTAGATCTAATCGCAAAACCATTTATTGCGCTCGCTAATAATCAAAATGATTTTGATGAAAAATTTGGTTTGAAATTATACTTCTATGATCTCAATGCGAAACTGAACTACAAGATAAATGATAAACACCGCTTGTATTTAAGTGCCTACTCTGGTGCAGATGTTTTTGAATCAAGTATTGAAACTGAAGATGACAAGTTCACAGGTGGAATTTCTTGGGGAAACCTAATCTCCTCTTTTCGCTGGAACTACAAAATAACCAATAAATTATTCGCAAACACGACACTGAATTATAGTAATTACGACATCGATATCTACTCTGCTTTTGAGGACACCTTTAATGGCGTGACGGAAGCAGTTTCGCTCACTTACAGATCAGGCATTCGAGATTTATCAGCAAAAGTAGATTTTGACTACATTCCAAATCCAAAAAATTATATACGATTTGGTGTCAACGTTATAGACCATACCTACACCCCAGGTGTTGCTAGCTTCAAAAGTAATTTTGATGAAATTGACATTGACACCATCATTGGCTCGCAAGTAACTACTTCTCTAGAATCTTCCGTTTATATAGAAGATGAAATTACTTTAGGCAAACTTAAAGCCAATATTGGGCTTCATGCTTCTTTATTCAATGTGGATAAACAAAACTACAAATCACTCCAACCCAGATTAGGGCTTCGATACTTGCTACCTAGAGATATTGCCATAAAAGCCAGCTTTAGTACTATGACCCAATTTGTCAATTTGCTTACCAGTGAGGCATTGAGTTTACCAACAGATTTATGGGTTCCCAGTACCGAACGAATAAAACCGCAGCAGGCTTGGCAAGCAGCCATAGGTCTTGCAAAAACTTTCAATGATCAATACGAATTTTCTATTGAGGCTTATTACAAAGAAATGGATAATGTAATTTCTTTTAGAGAAGGAAGTAGTTTCGCATTCGGTTTAGAGGATAATTGGCAGGACAAAGTTACGCAAGGTACGGGTGAGGCTTATGGGCTAGAGCTGTTTTTACAGAAAAAGAGAGGAAAGACTACTGGTTGGATAGGTTATACCTTATCATGGAACAACCGTACTTTTGAGGAAATCAATGGCGGAGAGACCTTTCCATTTAGGTATGATAGAAGACACGATATTTCTGTTGTAGCTATCCACAGCTTTAATGAACGTGTATCTCTTTCTGGTACTTGGGTATTTGGCACTGGAAATGCATTTACTTTACCACAATTTAGATACCCTTACAGTCAAAATAGCTTTCCGTCTACTGATCAAAATGGAAATCCGACCACTTTTACTTCTACCTCACAAGTAGAGAGTCTTGGGAGAAAAAATGATTTCCGTATGACTAACTACCATAGAATGGATATCAGTCTAGAACTCACAAAACAAAAAAAGAGATTCTTGCGAACATGGGTATTCAGCGTGTACAATTTATACTTTCACAGTAATCCATATTTTGTAATTCCAAGAGAAAGAACTACTACTGATGAACTTGGCAACCAAGTAACTAAACGTGTTTTTTCTGAAGTCAGTATTCTGCCTATTATCCCTTCTATTTCTTACAAGATCAAATTTTAATAAAATGAAATATCTATATAATATATACATCTTAATTTTTACGATCCTTGTTTTTTCATGTGAGGATAAATTCATAAATGATTTAGACATTGATATACCAGATCAAGAGCAGCAATTAGTCATCAACTTGGAGCTACGAGCAAATAGTACAGAGGCAAAGACTTTTGTAGCTAGAACATCTAACATAAATGAATCGGAGGCAACATTATATGATAACGCAACAGTGTTGTTATATAAAGATGGAGAATTGCTTAGTGAATTATTTTTTGACGCAGATTCAAGAGATTATATTGCTGAGTTTGACAGCACAGATATTACTACCGGAGAATACAGAGTAGACGTAAGTGGTATCGAGAACCTTACAGATATTTCTGCTACCCAAACAATGCCAGAAAAAGTAGACATTATATCTGGTGAATTTGAGGAGGATGGGACCATTGAAGCTTATTATGGATACGCCTATGCTGTGGATGAGGCAGCCATTAAGTTTAATGATCCTAGTGGACAAGAAAACTACTACTTAGTAAACTTATTTGGAGTGGTTACCGATACATTTGGTGTAGAACTTAATAGAAGAAACTTATATATTTCTAGTATTAACCCTTTAGCAGAACAATTATTTTGGAATAATGGTATCATATTAAAGGATGATTCATTTGACGGCCGTAACCTCGATTTGTCTTTAGGCTTTAACAACTACTTTTCGTACAACTATAATAATCCTGATGATGTAGATGTGTACTTAGAGGCAGTTCTGAATAATATAAGCAGAGACCATTATTTATATTTACGATCATTTGATGCATCCCGAAATGCAGAAGATAATCCTTTCGCAGAGCCTGTAATTGTCCATAATAATATAGAAAACGGAATCGGTATATTTAGAACAAGCAACGCAAGTCGATTCCGAATTGATATAGAGTAGTAAAGTATTATTCTAGTATTGCTTTGTATTACTCAAATAAATAGTTCAATGATTTGGCTATAGATATTTAATATTCAGAGCCTAATGAATTATAATGATTATATATATACAATCATATCAAAAGTAGAAACGCCTGTCACTATTAAATGAGTTAAACGTTCCTAATGTTCTTGGTACACCTTTTGCACTATACCTACCGTACTTTGAAACCTCCAGCGTTTCCAGCCCCATTTAGCGTCTCTTAAAAAGTACGTCCTCCTCAAATAGAAATAATTTAATAACCAAGATAATCCAATAGCAATAGCTATTTTTCTCCCTTCCCCTGATTAGTTTAATTTACAATCAATCCTGAAGATGAAAAAAAATTTACTTTACGCCTTTGTTTTTCTGTTTAGTATCCAAGTAGGCGCGTTGTATGCACAATGTGATGATGGGACTAAGACATATATTTCCGATAATCTTTTTCAAAATGGGAGTTTCGAAGCTGGCAATACCGGCTTCCAATCTGAACAACGATATTTTGGGGATTGCTTTTCTAACTTTGTAAATCAAACTTCTGAAAGATATTCCGTCGTTTATGCGGGAGGAAGTCCGTCAGATTGCAATTCATATTGGACACCTAATATCACAGCTACAGAGGGTGAACGTATATTTGTTTCCAATTTTCCAAATAATAGGAACAACGTAAACCTTTGGTGTCAGACTATAAAGGTTAATCCTAATTCAGCGTATGAATTTTCTGGGAATTTTGCCAATATCGTTAATGAAATTTATGATGTACCAGATCCTAGACTTAGCGTTGTTGCCTTTGGAGATAATTCAAATTTAGGTACACTCTTTAATACGCAAGATCAATTTGTATTAGAAGAAGGTGGAGGCTGGAAAAATGCGTCTATTGAATTTATAAGTGGCAACAATACGGAGTTACAGATTTGCCTTCAGAATATAAATATTGGATTCAATGGTAATGATTTTGCCCTTGATGATATGGTCGTAAGACAATTTGAATGTGTGCAAAATGAAGAGGAAGAAGTTGTTCTACAATCAAAACCTGAATTCTATGATTGTGATGAAGTTGTCGACGATACGCAAGCTTCCGTATTAAATGGAGGTTTTGAGGATGGTTCATTTGACTTATCAGTTAATTCGGAGGTGAATGTTGCCATTACTCAAATGGATAATTGGTTTACTTCATCACTGTTAGGAAATATTAATATCATGGCATCTGGAAATGATGGTGTTTCTGCATTTGAAGGTGATGTATATGTAGATATTGACTTTGTTGATGCTGGTGATATATACCAAGATATTGCCACTGCTCCAGGTGATATTATAACCTTCTCTTTCGCGCATAGAGGAAGAAAAGGTGTAAATATGGTTGGCGTATATATGGATGATCCGAATGCACCATATGAAGGTCATAGATTGATAAACACCTATTCTACTAATAATGACAGGTGGATAATGTACGAAGGAAAATATGAGGTTCCAGCGGAGCAGACACTTACAAGATTTAGCATAAGAGCAGTAGCTACAAATACAGAACTACTTGGAGCAAATAATGTTTCGGACGGCAGTTTGATAGATGCCGTAACTGTTCAGTCATCAAAAGCAACTTGCGAGAATCCTAAACAAGGAAATATAGAAATCTGCGCCAACGGTTTGGATGATGATAATGATGGTCTTATCGATGATGCTGACCCAGATTGCAATACCACTGGAGGCAATGACGGTGGCCTTGAAAGTAATGGTAGACTTGCTGAAAAGATATTCAATCGAAATTTGAATAGACGTATAGACCCTACAACCGCTAAAAGAAATAAAGTAGATATGTTACGCAAAGAGCAAACGGACACCTATGGCGTTTTCGGAGAAGCTAATCAACGTTCGCTCTTGAGTATCGAAGAATTTATACCGATAGATACATTATCTAATACCAATACATTTGTCTCTTCTCCTACTGACTTAGAGGTGATTACTAACGCAACCGAAGTGTTCTCCGTAGATATATTCAGAGATGAAAGTAGACTAGCAGCAATATTCGCAACCACTACACAAAACGGAGTTTATGAACATACAAAATATATATGCGATAGACTGAAAGGTGGTATTATCAACGATCTAAGAACAGAGCGCATTGGATATGCAGACTTTATAATAGCCGACATATATCAGCCAGAAGGAAATAGAGAATTTGCAATGAGTTTCTCTGTTAGAGAAACTAAGGATGGTGCACTAGATATTCAAAGTCACTGGTCTTTAGAGAATTATCCTAAAGGAGAGGCATATTATAATTTCCAAATCTGGGCAGCGAATCTGGATGATCTAAAAACTTTGGCACTAAAAACGATGCAGTTACTGCACGAGTATAAAACTATTAGCACTATGACTACTACGGCACCTCCGTCTGTGTTTGTTTCTCAGGGGGAATATGCGAATGGGATGTTGAACCTCAAGCTAACTAATAAGTCTAATAGTACTAACATATCCATTATTGGTGAGAAGACTGCAACCGAAACACAAAGTAAGCAGGCGATCGAAACCTCTGCGACTATTTCTGGTGGTTACAGCGAATTTGTAAGTATTAATGTAGGTGCAGTATATGATATGGGCTTTAGAATCAAGCACGAAAATGATACAATTTTTGATGACTTATTTATTGCAGACGGACTTTGGTTCATCGATACTAAAGATGGTAATATACAGTACGATGTAAAAGAAAATTTTGCAGATGCTGATGAAGATATGTATCCATTAGAAAGATCGATAAAAGTACAGGGAAGCATAGACAATACGCTAAATATCTATAGATCTATGAAGCCAAACTTCAGATCCGTAAATGTAAGCGACTACAACACGCTTCACTTCGGCATAAGCGGTGCACAGTCATTGCAAGTCGTATTGATCAAGAAAAGTATAAGTGACTGGGATGCGCAATACAAAACGAGCATCACAACTACTGCGCAATCAAATGAAATCAGTATCCCGCTAAGCAGATTTGGTAATGGTAGCGGTGAAGAAATTGAATTAGGCGACATTCAAGCTATCATATTCAAAATTGAAAATCAGGATGGTAGCAAAGATGTAAAATTAGAAATTTCAGACCTTGACTTCAGAAATGAGGTTGACGAATTATCACAAATAGCTTTCGATAAGACGGAAATAATTATTACACCTAACCCATCAGTTAGCAATGTAAATGTACAGTGGAAGAGCCATGATGAAGGAATGCACACTGCAATCCTTATGGACTCTAATGGACGCATCATTACTGAGTTTGTTGGATTGACATCCAGAGGTCACAATCAAATTATGATTGAAAGAAACAATCTCACAGCAGGTATATATTTCTTCTCCATCATAGAGCAAAGTGGAAAAATCATTAGCGAAAAGATGGTATTAATGGATTAATAGCATATGTGTCTAAAACAATTGCAAGGCAAAGTATAAGCAAAAAAAGAGCCGTGGATATTCCACAGCTCTTTTTTTTTGATGATCTATATGTACCACAACAAAAAAGACCACCTTGCTAGAAGGTGGTCTTGTACAAAAGACTCACGAAAAGTAAGAACTAAAATTCGAGTGTTTTATATTGATACTGATAGTAGAACTTTAGCTATGAGTGAAAAAGAACATTGCTGAGTCAACATTTCATAAATCGTAAAATGAAGCTTTGGGGTAATTCAATACCTATCGCAATGCATCCATTTAAAAATTTGTAGTGTAGCCCATACAACTACATTCCTATTTCACACATAAGCTAAGTTTATCTACTAAGTGAATACCAATAGATATTTTAGTGTTTCATAGCTAAATTTGTTGGACCGAAGGGGCCATCCATAACAATTTCGCATTCTAGAACTTTTTGTATTTTTATGATCAGCCCTCTGACGGGTACTGCTTTATCATTTTCTACACATTGGATATTGTACGAGCTAACTTGGACAAGCTTGGCCAAGTCGTCTTGAGAATAACCTTTTCGGAGTCGAGCTTCGGCTATCTGTTTTCCCACAGATGGTATGTGTAACTCCATACCAGAATTGTAAACCCGTTCTTTGTGCATCACAAAGCTTAAGAGAAAAAAGCATGTGACGGTGATAAATATAAGTCTTTCCATTATTTTGATTTTTAAGCTTACGCTGTATTAGAAATTTGTAAGATTAGTAGTGTTCTCTAATCAGTGTTGATTTAATCTGCTCAATTGAAAAATTTAATTTCCTTTATTGGGCACACTATTTAGTAGTATAAGTTGGTATGACGTTTAATTTTAGTCGAAGCGATCCAAATTATACAATTCGATAATTGCGATTAATTTACTATCATATTTCCGATCAGTAGCATAGCCTGCCTTCTTCAATCCTTTGGCCCATTTCTTATAATCCATGTCGTAGTCTTGTAAATGCGCATATCGCTCTCCAGTAAGGAATTGACTATGGTCGCGCCAGCTCTCCCAAGCACTTTTATACTTTCGGAAAAAATCTTTATGGCTATCATCAATATGGTTGGAGCAGTGATCATTAGTACAAGACTTAGAGAAACATTTAAGTCCAAAGTGATTAAAGTTCTCGGCCGCTAACCTACTCTTACCATTATTAGATTCTAGCAAGCCTTGTGCTAACTTGATACTGGCTGGTACCCCGAACTTCTTCATTTCTGTCTGTGCAACTTTAGAAAATCGATCAATATAGGCTAGCGCAAATGGATCTTGCCTTTTCACATTAATCTTATCCTCAGACAGCAAGCCTATTCCAGCGGCAGCATTAGGGTCTATATTGTGATTGCTAGTTAATAATTGTGTACTGTGTGTAACAATAGCCTGATCCTGCTGCTGATAAAAGGCTACATAAAGGAATAAGATTAGTAATAAGAACCTGAAATATGGCAGTAGCTTCATTTGCCTCAATAAGGTTACCACCATTTCAAATACATTATTTACCATACTAAATAGTCCTACTACTACATAGTAAACCCAGTCAGATAATAATCTATATGTTGTAGATCCTAGGCTTGGCTCTGTATCGGCAGCCTGAAAATGCTGCTGACTTCCTGCTACCTCTATCTCGATGTCAGGGTAGCGAGAGCGATAATCTTCCGAATTATTAAAAAAGTGTTTCATTTCTGTAATGTTTAGCGTTTCATAATTATTACGATGTAAATATAAAACAATTTGTTTTATAAACTATAATAGCATCAAATAAATTATAAAAATTTTACTTAATACATAGTTATATTGAATAACAGTAGTTTAAGTTACATATAGAGACACATTTTGTTGATTATTGTTTATTGTGTTATCATATTAATTACAATTAACCCTCCATTAATGATTAAAACCCTATATCATTTAAAACAATTAAGTGGTTTCCCATTCACTTGGTTTTACCGCATAATAAATGACTCCACTATATCTAAAACTTAGAGACACTCCTTAATATGTGATTCTAGGACTAGTGATGTGCAGTGGTGGCGAGGAACGAGTCAGTCCGATAGCTGGTGCGATGGTAGCGACGTGAGGACCGAGGCGAATGCCGAGCCACGGAACGTAACGACCCCGACTGCGCAGGCTAAAAAGGGCAAGCCAAGGGGTAGGCCCCAAATAAATAATACACATATGAAATAAATAAATGTTTGGCACTTCATTTGAAGGTAGTAGAACAGAATCATCGGTTAGTCTACTAAACGATCGAAAAAAATAGGATAATTAAGATAAATTTCTAATCAACATACTGGAGCCAACTTAAAACACATTCACCCTGTCCCGGAACAATCATTGTTCTGGGATTTTTTAGTTTAGCATTCATTTGTAACACAGCGCTTAAGATTAAAATATTTGACGACACTAATAAAGTCATGTTTGCACATTTCTTCAACGCCTTTACTTTCATTATTAAACAGAATGCTAAAAAATATCGTTTTAATATTGTGTACATTCATTCTTCACTAAAACACTAGTTGCTCATGAGTATATCTCCCATTTCTCACACTTCTTACTCTCCTGGTCTCATGAGTGTTTTGCCCCTTTTTTATATTGGTTGGGCAGACGGGATATTGAGTCCAGGCGAAGCAAATAAAATAAGAAGTAGGATAGCTTCTCTCGATTTTCTATCCGAGGAGGATAAAGTGATGGCACAGAGTTGGAGCATTCCTTCTACACCACCAAGCGACGAAACTTATCAGAGTTGGCAAAAAATAATATTAAAATATTGCAAGGAAAACAAGTCGAAGGATTTAGATACCTTGATTGACCTCGGGATTTCTTTAGCCAAAAATAGCGACGATCACAATAACCCCACTTACTGGGCAAATGACAAAACAAAAGATGCGCTGCATGAACTCCAATCTTGCATGGGCATCGCTAACTTGGAGGTGCAACAGCATTTGGCGCAACAAGAAAAAGTTAGCCAGCAAGCAGATTTTGATGTGGCTGAAATGACACGAGCATTAGACAAAGATTACACAGAATACAAGGCACGCATCAAAGCCCTTCTGAGCTACCCAGCATTTCGACTGCAGACGATTCCAAACAAAGAAGCATTTCGTGAGCATGTGTTACAGTGGACGCGCGACCTCGCTGATCAAGGACTCGGTGCATTGGCATTCGCACCTGAGTATGGAGGCGAAGGAGACATGGGTAAGTATGCTGCGCTCTTTGATGCGATGGGTTACCACGATCTTAGTTTAGCTATAAAATTCGGTGTACAATTTGGACTTTTCGGTGGATCCATCAATTGGCTTGGCACAAAATATCACCATGACAAATACCTAAAAGATACGGGTACACTTGCACTCGCAGGGTGTTTTGCGATGACAGAAACTGGGCACGGATCTAATGTACGTGGTCTTCAGACGACGGCTATCTATGATGCCGCTACTGACGAAATCGTAGTTCATACGCCGACCGAAGATGATGGAAAAGAATATATAGGTAATGCAATGCACTCCACTATGGCAAGTGTATTTGCGCAGTTGATTGTAGACGGCGAGCACCATGGTGTGCATGCGATTCTCGTACCACTGCGCGACGCGCAGCATCAAAATCTACCAGGAATACGTATAGAAGATTGTGGATATAAACTTGGTCTTAATGGAGTCGATAATGGTCGTATCTGGTTTGATCAGGTGCGTGTCCCGCGCCAAAATTTACTAAATCGATTTGGCGACATAGACGCTAAAGGTAAATATACGAGCCCTATTAGCAATCCTTCTCGTCGCTTTTTCACCATGCTCGGCACCTTGGTGGGCGGTCGTGTCTGTGTGCCGCGAGCAGGTCTGAGTGCAGCGAAGACTGGATTGGCGATAGCGATAAAGCATAGTTTGCGTCGCCGACAATTTGAGCAAAAAGCGGGCGGTCAGGAAATGCTCTTGTTAGACTATCCGTCACACCAACGTAGACTGATGCCGCTACTGGCAAAATCGTATGCGATAAGTTTTGGGCTAGATTATTTAACACAGCGCTTTGTGAATCGTACAGAAGATGACATTCGCGAGATTGAAAGTCTTGCTGCGGGCATGAAAGCTTATGCAACATGGTTTACCACCAGCGCACTACAAGAGTGCCGTGAAGCATGTGGCGGCAAGGGCTACCTCACAGAGAATAGACTCGGTCAGCTCAAGGCTGATACAGAGATATTTACCACCTTCGAGGGGGACAATACAGTGCTAATGTTATTGGTCTCTAAGGGTCTGCTTTCCAATTTTTCTAAGGCCTTTCACGATGATGGTTTCGTGGCAGTACTGCGTATGTTGGGCAATCAATTTTCGACTTTGATCATGGAGCAAAATCCATACACGAAGCGAAAATCTGATAGTGGATATTTACTTAGCGGACATTTTCAGTTGGCCGCATTTAGATATCGAGAGCAAAAATTATTGCATACCGTAAGCCAACGTATGCGCGGATTGATCAAAAATAAGGTCAACTCTACAGATGCATTTTTGCGTTGTCAGACACACTTACTCTCTTTGGCCGATGCTTTCGTAGAGCGTACTATTTTGGAGCAGTTTATCTCGCAGTCGAAGCAGATCGATGATAAACCTACTCGTGATATGCTGAAACAAATGACCCAGCTATACGCGCTTCACACTATAGAGTCGCATAAAGATTTTTATTTAGAATCCGAATACATGAGTCCGACCAAAACCAAGGCTATTCGTCGTCTAGTCGATCAACTTTGCATGGAGCTTCGTAGACAGGCAGATACACTAGTGGATGCATTTGCAATCCCGGATGAGCTACTTGCAGCACCGATAGCGCTATAGTAACGACGCAGCTGAAGGCGAGTTTGACTTTGAATTAATATTGGGATATTCATAAGAAGGGTAACTTATAAAACTATTAAGGAGATAATTGAATTTTAAAGGTTGAATTGCATCGTTTTTCTAAATTTTGCGCTAAAAACGGGGTAATTCTTGTGGGCAATTTCTCATGATTTTCCCAAAAAATCACGCCAGATCGGATTTAACTCTGATGAAGTCCTGGGTTTTCAACCCAGGGCTAATAAATTTTTCACTCCCGAAAAGCGGGACGGGCTACGCTGTGGGATGTGCTCTTACTTCTGAATACCCCTAGAAAAATCTCTTGTAGAGCATACAATATGAGAATTATATTAGCTGCATCAGGTTTGCTACAGTTTCCCGCCTTAAAAGAGTCGGACAAGCCTTCTTATCAAGATCCACTGATTCTTGATTGCTTTGCATCAGTCGGTCACACCCACGGCTACAAATATTCAAGCTGCTCTGCGGTTATATTCTCTTACCTCTAAATATGTCTAAATTAAACCAAATTCAATAATCTCATAATTTGCGCACTAACAATATGTCGCCCCCACAAAAAAGAAGGGATAAGCTTTACAGGACTTGAAATAGGCGGCAATCACTTTATACGGCGTCCCTTCAGGATTTTGTATTTAAAATTATAAATTACGGGTACACTACGGGGATAGTGAATTAAAACTAATTGCAAGAATTAATTAGAAATGATCTATTTTTATGAGAACTAGACTTTATGAAATTCAAATTACACTATTTAGGTTTAATCATAGCAGTCATCTTTTTTTATCAATTGGTTAACGCTAGCCTTAGTGGAAACTATGTGAGTAGTCTCCTACTCTGCTTTCCAGCCATCTATTTCATTTTCAGCCTCCTTATTAGAAAAAAGCTTTCATTTAAAGGTTTCTTCACTAGTAGATTTAATATCTTCACTACCAAGGAATTTCGGGTGGTCAATTACGATATCCCACGTAGCCAACTCTTTCAAAATATTATAAAAAATTTAGAAAACTCAGACTTTAAACTTATAGATATTGATAAAGACGTCTTCGAGTTACTGGCCATATCTGAAATTTCTTTTAAGTCGTGGGGTGAAAATATATACTTATCATTTGAAGAAAATAAAGAGAATGAAGAGCATACAACATTGAAATTCTGTTCAACTACTTTTTGTGGAATCATCGATTGGGGTAAAAATGAAGAGAATTATAATCAACTGTTAACCCAAATAGCCAAATCATCTGTAGTCTGAGATAAATCGTCTAAAAAATCCGTGTCATCCGCGTACTGCTTAGTAGTAGTACAGAATTCATTTGCGAAATACAGCAAATATTTACGGAAAAAATTGAATATTTACAAAATCACAAACCTTTTAGCCCTAAAATCACTATCTTTGCGGTTCTAAAAGAATATTATATACCTAATACTATATAAAATGAAAAAAGGAATTCACCCAGAGACGTATAGAAAAGTGGTTTTCAAAGACTTATCTACAGATAAAATGTTTATAACTCAATCTTGTGCACCATCTAAGGAGAAGGTAACATTTGAAGGAAACGAGTATCCGTTGATAAAAATGGAAATCTCAAGCGATTCTCACCCGTTTTTTACTGGTAAAATGCAGTTTGTAGATACCGCTGGTAGAATTGATAAATTCAACAAGCGATTCTCAGCTACAAAGTTTGCTAATAAATCTGCAGATGGTAGTGATGCTCCAGCAGAAGAAAAGCCAGCAGAAGAAAAGAAAGAAGATACACCTAGCTAATATTATAGCTAAGACAATACGATTAAAAATCTCATTTTTCTTAATTGAAAAATGAGATTTTTTTATTGGTATCTGTATTACCAATAAAATCGCTTTTATCCTTACATTGTACCTCTAGAAAGAATACTAAAATATACTGCAATGAATATCATTTTGTTTGATGATGATACCCGTGAAAAATTACTGCCTCTCACCTACACCCGACCAGTGGGGAAGCTACGAGTAGGAATTTTAACCATACAAGAAAAATGGGAAAAATTTTTTGGAGCTAATGTGTCTTTTATTACACAAGATTATTTATCAGATAAATTTCCCATCCAGATTGAGGATAAAAACTACGTCGTCAACGCTAGTATACTTCCTACTTTTCATATTTGTAAGCTGATAGAGCAGCTCCAAGAAAATGAAGCATTGCTCAAAGATGGAGATTTAGTAGCAGCTTTGCTCAACAGACAGCAATTTGATAATCTTATCCAGAATGAAGATATCAACGAACTAGCAGGATTTGAGATAGGAGAAACGCCACTACTCCGCATCCAGCAATTGTCTGACATATTTAGTATTAATGCAGAAGCAATACAAAAAGACTTTGAACTCCTTACCAAAAATAGAGAATCAATGCCACTGCCCTCTTACGCAAGAGCGATAGGCAGAGAAAACATTTTTATAGAAGAAGGCGCAGAGCTCTCGATCTGCATGATAAATGCTACCGAAGGGCCCGTCTATATCGGAAAGGGAGCAAAGGTTATGGAAGGCTGTTTGATCAGAGGACCATTCGTTTTGGGGGATCACTCCGTATTAAAAATGGGTGCTAAAATATACGGCGGCACGAGTATAGGACCACACTGTAAAGTAGGTGGAGAGGTCAATAATGTAGTCATGCTCGGCTATTCCAATAAAGGTCACGATGGCTACCTCGGTAACGCAGTTATAGGAGAATGGTGCAATTTGGGTGCAGCGACAAATAATAGTAATCTTAAAAACAACTACGCAGAGGTGAAATTGTGGGACTACAGCAGTTCCAGTTTTGCTAAGACAGGTCTTCAATTTTGTGGGCTGATCATGGGTGATCACTCGAAGGCGGGTATTAACACTATGTTTAATACTGGATCTGTGGTAGGCGTAGCATGTAATGTATATGGTGCAGGATTTCAGAAAAACTTTATCCCTTCCTTTTCATGGGGCGGACCAGACACGAGCTATAAAACACATCGTATAGATAAGGTGCTAGAAACAGCAGCACTAGTGATGGATCGCCGAGGTCTGAAATTGGATGAAAGGGATCAGAACATCATGAAGCATATTTTTGATTATTCCTCAGAATTTAGAGGCTGGGAGCGTCAGCGTAGCTCTTAATATGGTCTCTACTTGGAAGAGATGGTTGAGTTATATGACTGAGATCCATATAGAAAGTGCACCGAGTGTTACTAACCCTCATCTTTATGTAAGTATGAAAAATGGTAAATATCAGCTCTGCACAGAGAATGCTATTTATTCTTACGATGAAAATTATCATAATTTTGCGGGTACTTTTTTGCAGCTAGAATTAGCGCGTATCCAACAACAGGATATATTGATACTGGGTTTTGGTCTTGGGAGTATTCCACTTATACTAGAGAACAAATTTGCTATTAAAGCCTACTTTACGGGGATAGAATTGGACGAAAATGTGCTATACCTTTTTGAGCAGTACAATGCTGAACGTATAAATAACTCCCTCCAACTCATTTGTGCAGATGCCTTGATCTATGCTGCTACTTGCCAACAACAATACGGTATGATATGTAGCGATATATTCTTAGACAATACTATCCCTTCTGCTTTCTTATCTATAGATTACCTAGAAGATTTAGAGCGATTGCTTGAGGATGATGGACTCTTAGTGATGAATACACTAGCGATGTCTGCAGATAATCAGGCCGCTGCCACAGACTACTTTAATAACAAATTTTTAGAAGTATTTCCAAATGCAATCAAATTAAAAGTACATCACAACTATATGTTGCTGAGTAATAAAGCCTGGCTCAAGTAAGTAGATAATTTACTAAATTTAGCAGCCCTTCAACATCGAAATTGGCTCCAATTAGCTTAAATTTACCATCTAAAAGAAATTTATATGCTTTCTATAAATATATACGTGAAATTTGGACTAATGGCCCTAGGTTTGATTGGCGGTCTAGCTTTCACCTTAATGAGTGGGTTCGGGTTTTGGTATGCGATCTGGTTTTGGCTTCTATTTATTATCATGCTTGTGAGTTACATCTTCATGGGTACGGTGCAGTCTGCTAGTACTTTTATGCAGCAGAATAAATTTGATGAGGCCGAAAAACGTCTAGATTTGACCTTTAAACCAAATTGGCTATACAAAACATATCGAGCACTTTTTTATCTACTGAAGGGATCAATGGCTATGCAAAGAAAAGACAATGACTCCGCAGAAATGTGGTTAACTAAAGCGCAGTCTATAGAATTACCATCCGATGATGAGAAGGCAATGGTTGCCTTACAGCTAGCCTCTATCAATGCAAACAGAGGAAAGTGGGGCGCCGCTGAAAAGCATCACCGTATCCTTAAAGGCTTGAATATTCGTACACCACAGATCAAAGAGCAGGTTCTTCAGTTTGACAAAATGATGAAAAATAAAGGTGCTATTAAGCAGGCTGCTCGTATGAATAAGGGGGGGATGCCAATCAAGCCAGGTGGTAAGCGGAGAAGACCAAAGAATAGATAGTAGGCAATTTGTCATGATTTTTTCCAAAAAAATCACGCCAAATTGGATCTAACTTTGATGATAATCCTAGGTTTTCAACCCAGGGCTATAAATATTTCACTCCCGAAAATCGGGACGGGCTACGCTGCGGTGATGTGCTCTTACCTATGAATATGCCTAGATCTTGATTGCTT
>ENA-ORXM01001485-ORXM01001485.1-marine-metagenome-genome-assembly--contig:-NODE-1485-length-32702-cov-6.158989_pt1 | contig 32702 bp, 1 predicted proteins | sample MGYA00237867_ERZ511480 | MGnify/ENA primary metagenome ERZ511480 (study PRJEB26309, sample SAMN06266103) | marine metagenome | isolation source: Algal blade | place: United Kingdom:Sidmouth, United... | reverse complement strand
CTGGTATCGCAATTGTCTGACTCATCACTTACATCGCCTGTTTCTACTAAATTATTTTCATTTGCTTCGCAATCAATTGTTACATCTCCTGGTACCGTGAAGGTCGGTCTAGTGGTATCGGCTACGGTGATTGTTTGTACTTGTACATTTGAATTTCCACAGGCATCTGCTAGGGTCCACGTTCTGGTGATTACACTTGAGCCAACGCAAGGATCATCACTTGATGTGGCATCACTGTAAGTTGCTTCTCCAATACTGGTATCGCAATTATCTGACTCATCCGAAACATCGCCCGTTTCTACTAAATTATTTTCATTTGCTTCGCAGTCGATGGTTACATCTGATGGTACTGTGAATGTTGGACGGGTGGTATCGGCTACGGTGAAGGTAGAAGTCGTTACGCTGCTGTTACCACAATCATCTGTTGCGGTAAATATTACCGTTTCTGTGCCCGTCGCTCCGCATAAATCGGATAGGCTATTTGAATTGTCCGTCCACGTTACCACACCACAATCATCACTTGCAACCGCGCCTCCTTGACTTGCGATCCATGCATTGTACGCTGCTGTATTTCCTGCTCCATCACATTCTACTGTTTCGTTGCTAGATGGGGTATCTATGCTTGGATTTTGAGTATTACAATCTGCACAATCTGCGCAATCGATCAATCCATCTCCATCATTGTCTATTCCGTCATCGCATATTTCTATGAAAGTAATACTTGAAACTCCACTAAATTCAGAAGTACTATTAAGGGCATTCCTTGAAGTAGAAGTAATTAAGAGGCCATTTTGTAAATTTAAACCTGTAGTATCAACATCAAATGTAAATCTATTATCATTTTTGGTGGTAGTAGCCCCCGTACCGTCATCAATGTAAGAACCAGTTGAACCATCAGCATCATTAGCGCTACCTTCTGTTTCCGAAAATAAATAAATTTCTCCTTCTCCAAAGCTGCTAGTGTAAGCGGCAGGTAGAGGATTTGGGTTATCTTCTCCATCTGCAATAAAGAATTCAATTTCTGAATTAGCTGGTGCAAAACCTGAAACAATCAACCTAGATCCACTAACGACAGCAGATTCTAATATCGGGAAGTTTTGTAATTCATTTGGCCCTCCATCTATATCTCCGTTATCATTAGGCGTAACTAAATCATAGCCTAGGTCTATCCCGAGTGTTCCATTACTAGCAATTTGATTTCTACTTATTCTAATTGCCGAACCAGAACCAGAGTAGCCAATACCTGAGTCATTATTAAATTTTATTTTATTTCCAATTATGAGTTCATTTGAATTGATCATCGTAGGATTATATCCAATAGTAACTTGGTTGACATTTCCATTAATATAAATACCTCTTTTACCATTTGCAACATTGGTTACACCGTCTTCTCCGACTCCAATATAATTCCCAGCAATGATATCATTACTGGTTACTGAAATCCTAATTCCATCCTCTATGTTTCCAGATATGACATTGTATTCTACGTCATCGAACTGATTATCACCGTTAGTACCAATAACTGTATTTATAAAATTTGTACCTGTAATATCTAAACCATCATTCAAATTTGGTAAGGGAGTATTCCCTGAAACATCTGTTCCTATATAATTCCCAGCGATAACATTATTACTACCGGATCCAGAACCAATTAATCGGACTCCACTACCATTTCCAGATATTAAATTTCTTTCTTCAGCATCATTATTTCCATTAGAGTTTGTACCTAAAATAGTATTACTCACAGCACCTATAAACTGGACTCCATACCCACCATTTGGTAATGAGCCTGTACCAACTGCATTTGTACCTAGATAATTACCGGCGATAATTTGATTATCACCATTAGAAATTCTTATACCATCAGTTCCATTTCCAGAAGATACATTTCTTAATTCACTACTAGAATTATTAATAGCAGAATCATTAAAACCAATATAATTGGTACCAGTAGCATCTCTAATATGAATACCAATAAAACGATTTCCCAAATCAAGGATACCCGTTTTGTCGGTTCCAATATAATTTCCAGCAATCCCAACATTACTGGTAGCTCGAATTCCAATCCCATCATAACTGTCTGAGATTAAATTTCCTTCGTTGGCATCATTCACATTGTCTGCGTTAGTTCCAATGAAAGAATCATCAATATTGTAAAAAACAACACCCGTACTTACATTTGTACCTGTGGTTGTTCCATCCACTTTCGTTCCTATATAATTCCCCCAAACAAAAATATTAGTCGCATTATTTAGATTACCATAGATGCCTTGTCTAAATGAATTTATAGAAAACCCTGAAATTTGTACATCACTTGAATAAATTGTTAAGCCATCGTACGTAGTTGTATTACCATACAATTCAACATTAATAACACGCGTAGCTATTGGCCCTTGTGTAGAGCCAACCTGCGTATATGCCGTAACATGTGTTTGAGGGTCGCGAATACTTGTTAAGGTTGTTATCGGAGTAATCGTATGAGGGCCTGCGCCAGGAATCATAAAAATAGATGTTTCCCATTCAGGTTCTTTAGGGAATGAAACACCTCCTGAAGGGTTCTCTTCTTGATCAAGATTAGTGTTATCGAGTTCATTACTATTTAAAATAAATTGGCGAAGCGAACCTTGCCCACTATTGTTAATATTAACAATCACGTCAAAATTAAAACCAAAGTCCAAGTCAGTGAGGTCAACAGTTGAAGTTGATAAGTGTGTTACAGATTGTGGCAATGAGGTAGGGGTTGTAAGTGCAGCAATATTAGCACTACTGGCATTTGTATTTGCATCAATTCGACTAGGATCAACACCACCCACCTCATTTACGATATCTAAAGCTCCATCCGACCTAAAAGTTTGAACTGGAATTATACTATTTCCTGTACCATTACTAATTCTGTTAGATGTAGCGATACTCAAACTCGCAACTCTAAGTATATAAGATGTATTTCGTAAAACCGTAAAAGTATATTCTCCTAAAGAATTTGTCAAAACACTAGAGATATAATCTCCGGAAGCATTGTATAGTTCAACAGTAGTATTTTCTAGTCCAATATCATTAGACGACCATCCAGAACTTTGTGCAGAAAAATCAGAAACAGTATAACTTCTTCCATCGCCACCTCCATAATTAATATCTTCGAAAATGGTGCCTGACAACGAAATACAATCTATAAAACCATCCCCATCATTATCTATACCATCGTTGCAAATCTCAGGTTCAAAAACAGTAGATACACCACTGAATTCAGATGTATTCAAGTCCTCTCCAGGTTCAGTTGCAATTGCAGTTATTCTATCTGAGACACTCAACCCTGACCCACTTATATCTATTATAAATTCGAAACGATTGGTTGTTCTGATTGCAGAATTGCCTGTTCCATCATCTGCGTAATTTCCAATAGTACCATCAAGGTCACTTGCCGATCCTTCTATTCCTGTACCGAGAATGGTTACTCCTTCTCCAAACGAGGTGGTAAACCCAACTGGTAAAGGGTTAGGATTCGGGCCATTGTCTCCCTGATAAAAATCTACGGTTGCACCAGGTCTTGCAAAACCGATTACTGTAAGGAAATTACCTTCCAGCAGACTAGATTCAATAATTGGAACATTATAATAATTATTTGGACCAATATCTCCATCACCATTATCGTTTGCACGAACTCCTTTAGAGCCCAAGTCAATAGCTAGTTCACCGTTGTTGCCAAAAGAATTATTTCTAAGACAATTGTTCACTAGAACTCCTGTCGTCACATGAATACCTGTTCCAGTATTATTCCTTACAATGTTTCCAATTTCGTTTATATTGGTATTTACAAAACTAGACCCACACCCAACATTAATATTTTCAGTATTCGCACCCACAACAATTATCCCATCGCCATCATTACCGAGAGACGTAATTCCATCAGCACCCACACCTACAAAATTTCCAGCAACGGTAGAATTAGACTGTTCTCGAATAGTTATACCATCACCAAAATTACCACTAACTACATTACGCTCAATAGCATCATTAATACCATCAGCATTAGTACCAATTACGGAAAAATCATTGGATGAAAAAGATTGAACTCCGTAATTTCTATTTCCAATGGTTGCATTCCCAGTAACATCTGTACCAATATAATTACCAGAAACTCTTGTCCGAAGATTTGCTCCAGTAAAACCAATATCTATTCCACCCCCATTCGCTCCAATTCCATTACCTGAAACTATATTTCTTTCTTGTAGATCTCTAATTCCATCTGAATCAGTTCCAATAATGGCATCGCTTGAGCCATCAATCAAGGTGATTCCTACTAGATTCGGTATTGCACTGCTAGCATTAATATCTGTCCCTATATAGTTCCCAGCTATCTTTGCATTATTTGAACGATCTATTCTTATTCCTGAAGAAGCATTCCCACTAATCACATTTCGAAAAAAATTGGCATCTGTCTGTACCAAGCGATCATCGTATCCTATGACATTATTTCCAGTCGCCAAGTCAATCTCGATTCCGTATCTAGAATTTCCTGCAGATGTTGTACCATTGCGTGAAAGCCCTATCCAGTTCCCTGAAATATTCACATTTTCAGAATTTTGTATATATATTCCATTTTGAAAATTAGATATGATATTTCCTTCATTTTCATCATTTACCCCATCTCCGTTTGTTCCGATAAATGCACCATCTGAGTCATTTATTTGAATACCATAACTCCCGCCAATCGACGGTATAGATCCATCCTCATTTAGGCCTATAGTATTTCCCCAAATGTGTACATCTGAACCTGCTGAGGCACTAGAGTATATGCCTTTTCGAAAAGTATTAATGACTAAACCCGAAACCTTTACATGGTCTGCAAGCACTCGAACGCCATCAAAACCCGTAGTATTTCCAACCAACTGAATCCTCAAATCCCTACTGCTATTGCTTCCTTGTACTGCTCCAAACTGAGTAAATCCAGTCAAGTGGAAATAATCATCTCTGAGGGGTTGAATATTGGTCGTAAAGTTGACTGTGTGCCTTCCTGTTCCAGGAATAGAAAAAATAGAATGATCCCAACCTGATGGTTTAGTCAAAGCAGGCGATCCGCTTGGATTGTCTTCTTGGTCGAGATTCGTATTTTGAAGTTCATTAGTATTTAGAATCATTTGATTCAAAGAGCCTTGACCATTATGATTGGTATTAACGATAGTACTGAAATTAAAACCAAAATCAACGCCTGTAATATCAGATGAACTTAACACTACATTACTAATAGTTTGAGCAGTTCTACTCGCACTAGTTAGAGTAGATAAGTTTGCACTACTGGTATTTTGATCGGCATCGACGAGACTAGGCGCTACACCACCTACTTCATTAGTTACTCCAGTCGTTCCATCTGATTTGAAAGTTTGAATGGGAATAATATTTTGTCCAGTAGAGTTACTTCCCCGATTGGAGGAGACTGAAGCATTTACAGCCCTTATGAAATATGTACCAGGTACCATATCATTAAAAGAATAATCACCTGCCGCATCCGTAGTAGTTGAACTTACAAATGCGCCAGTACTATCGTATAATTCTATTCTTGCGCTCTGCACTCCAATTTCTCCTACTATCCACCCAGAAACTTGAGCCGAAGCATCAGCGGTGGAATAATTCCGACCTACTCCCCCTCCAAAATTGAGGTCTTCAAAGACTTTTCCTGCAAGAGTCATACAATTTGATTGCACAGGATTTTGCCAAAGATTATTTGGAGGCGAGTCATAAGTAATCGAAGTTACTAATCCATTGGCATCTACAGTAGGCGTTCCCGTACCTGCTATGCCATCATTATCAGAATCCGAGATTGATTCTTCTTGGCTATCAAAACAAGTATCTCCATCTGAGTCTAACTCATAGGCATCATAGATGGAATCTGGGCTCATTTCGCTGTCCGCAATAGTATAGTTTAGTATTCCATTATCTGCAGTTGTTTCCAATAAATCAAATAAGCCGTTCGTACCAAATGATGAATTGGGTCCATCAATCACCCCATCTAGGTTAGCGTCAGCTGCATTGTGTCCCGCTTCAAATAAATCAAATATTCCATCATTGTCTGAATCTAAGTCAAATCTATTGTCTATGCCGTCTTCATCATTATCACACCCTTTTTCAATTTCGATTAATCTAAATTCATCCACTACAAATACATCCCATCCAAATTCTGCTTCTAATTGTATAGTGGCTGTGGTGGCTGAAGCAACAAACTCAATACTATGTTTAAACCAATGCGGATCTATCGTAGGATAACTAGCGTATACTCCACTAGGTTCATGGGCAGGCAAATTAGATGGAAAATCTGCTAAAGTATAAGTTGTTGGAAAATCGCTCTGCACATCGTACACATAATATGGAAAAACTGTGGAAGGATTTCCCGCTGGGTCAATTTGATCTCCCATGGAGGTATAGCCCGGTGCGGGATTCGCTCCTGCTATGGCACCAATTCTTATAGCACCTCCATAAATCGATACCGTTCCTGCATCAGGATCAATTCCTGGAGTACCATCCGTATCTTTGTTATTTTCAAAATATGCTGGTATAATACCTAACCATAACTCGATATTGTAAGTCTGCCCTACCACGACGTTGATATCTTGACTTAGTCTTTCACTGCTGGTCGAAAAAATACCAAATCCACCTCCAGCAGGACTTGGCAGAATCATAGCAGGCGTCTCTGTATTCGCATCTTCATTACTATATGCTATGTATTGACCTTCAGTCCAATCAACTGAGGTGTTACCAGGCCGATCCCATCCTGTAAAGTTTAGTTCCGTCGCATTAATAGCCCCATCTTTCCACAATGTAGATCCATCTACTGCAGTCTTATAGTTTACTGGCATTCCAGGACCGGGTGGCGTGCCCGTGTAATTATCACTAGCATCAAATCCTAGTGATTTGCCCGTTACCAAAGTAACACACTCCTCTAAATCTGGTATACCATCGTTATCGTCATCAAGATCACAATAGTCCCCTATCCCGTCATTATCATTGTCAGCACATCCAGAAAATGTAGCACAGTCATCACAATCATAACAGTCAATAAAACCGTCTCCATCATTATCAATTCCATCATCACATATCTCTGTAGGAGGTAACCTTAAACTTACCTCCAATGTATTGTCATAATTGCTAGGTAAACGTGTATATAATTTTGTTTTTTCAACAGAACTAAAACTAGAAGTATTCTCAATTATTGGATATACTGCATTAGGTTGAGCTGCAGCTCTTGAAGTCGGGCTGTATTGACTAATAGATGAACCTATATAAAAAGCAAAAGCTGAGGTAAACATGCAGATACCAATAAGTATTGCACCTACACTATGGTAAGCTTTTTTCTTTGGTGTTTGGGATACCATATTATTTTCTAACTATAAAATACAAAGCGAAATCACACGTAATCGCACATAATTTCAAACTGGCTAAATACTAGAACTCTGTACCTAATAATAAGTATGCAAAAATTAATCCACAAGAGTCAATGGTACCAATCATAACAAGATATATCCGAAAACGTAAAATGAACTAAATACTGTGTAAAAATCTTTCTCAGAATGGAGAGAACATAATATTTTATAATTAGAATTTTAATCGACAAAATGTTACTAATTAATCTTCTATAAAGAATTGACTTTCAGTATAATTAAAAGCCTTGGATGAGGGATAGAAGATAGTGTCGATTTTTTTCGACAAGCCCGAAGGGCCGAAACGGAGTGGAGTATCGTATAGCCCGACCTCGATTTTTCTTCGAGGGCATCCCCAAAAAAAGTTGATAAAAAAATGGGAACACGACAAAATCATGTTCCCCTTTACATATAGTTAGATCGATTAATTACCTGTGAATTTGGATATAGCCACTGAATTTTTTGCCTTCCCCATCGTCGAGCACATAAAAATACGTACCATCAGGTAGAGGTCTTCCTTGCCATGAGCCTTTCCATCCGTTGTCATTGCTATAACCTATTTTATAATATACTTGATTTCCCCATCTATTAAAGATGGTAATTCTATTGTTTGGGTAAGCTTCAATACCCGTGATAGTAAAGGAATCATTGACACCATCACCGTTAGGCGATATACCATTGAATATAGTCAAATCTTCACAAAGGACTTCAATATATACTGTGGCGGTATCGGACCCAAATGGACTAATAATAACATAAGTAAATGAATCAATCTCACCGCAGAAATCATTATCAGGTATATAATCAATGGTCCAATTATCATTTAAATCTACAGTTCCATTAGAAGGATTTTGTAAGATAAAAATAGAGTCAGTTTCTGTATTTAGTGAGTCATTTATTGTTATGTCAAAATCAAATATATGCCAGTTGACGAGAGTTAGCGTATCATCATCGACTGCAATAGGACCAGCTATAGATCCATCTATAACAACAATGGAAAAGATAACAAGAGTATCGCAAACTTGGTTTTCATCGCAATAAACAAAGCAACCTATATCGTCACCGAGGTACTGTCCTGTAATAGTGATACAATTATCTTCGATATCATAACCAACAACATCGGTAGATATATCTTCACAATAATTCAAGATAGAAACTAGCTCAGAAGAAAGCTCGCTCTGATCAACACAGATAATTGTATCCGAGCCTAGTTCTATGACAATATCAATGGTATCTGGTGTAGTAATAATCTCGCTGCAATCAATAAAGATATCTATGCTGTCTACGCAACCTGTAGTCGAACTAATCACCGTAATCTGATGGTCACCAGGAGTGAGCTGTAATGCGACTGCGAAAGGTACGTACCTACTATCTAATTCTAGGATACCATAATCTCCAGATGAAATTTTTCTGACGACCATACTTTGGTAAGTGTTGTAAGAACTGCCACCTGCAATAACTAGGGTGGTTTCATTCAGTACCCAATTACCTTTAGCATCCCATGTATTCATCATGTCGACAAGGTCGCTAATAGTCTCAAACTCTCCACTAAAAATATCGTCGTTGATACCCCAACTATCAACACTATAAGGGCCATCTGCACCCTGACGTGGTAAAGAAAAATAAGTGTAGACGTATATAGAATCATAGGCACATCCAGAAGTTTGCTCTACGCGAATATCGTTGTCGTAGTAGATAAAACTATCCGCATCCATGATGGGAATATCAAGGCAATAGGTAGTGCTAGATTCACAATCATAAGAATTGATGGTGATAGCATCTTCTGTAAATATAGTTAACCCATCTTCACATGCTGGAACGAGATTAATGATAATTGTCGTGGTAAGGCATACTCCTGCTTCGTCGCAAATACTAACACAAAATTCATCAATATCTAATATTGTCATGTTATCACTCGGTGTGTACTCCAGGCAGTACTCACTAATAAATGTATAGGTGCCGAAAGTAGGCACTCCGCACACTGTAATACTATCAGAGATAAAACTAATCAGACTCGTATCTAAACAAATAACGATTGGTGTAGATGGATTTGTAGTACCAAATATAGTATCTACGACAGAATCAATAAGTGTAACACAGTCCAGAAGTTCAATATCATTGACTACCGAACTACAACCTTGCGCATCAGAAATAGTAACCACGTATATTCCCTCCTCTAAATCAAGTCTGGTAGATAAGCTATCTACGCCAGAGTCTAAATCTGACCAAGAATATGTATATGGTGCAGTACCTCCGCTGACATTTAGTGTAATGGCTGGTGATATATCCGCACAATCTCCATTCATAGCATCTACCGCAACTTGTAACTGTAATGGATCCCGCACATCAAAGCAAGCCATGCCAGCGATACAGTCATCCATATCTCTGACTACAGCGCAATAAGACCCCGCTGGTAGTGATCCGTTTTCGAAGATAGTCCCGTTATAATTTTCAATATAAAGTGAATAATCTCCACCGTCTACAAGCAAGGGATTAGTAGTGTAATCTATAGAACCATTATTTCCTCCATGACAGGTCACTCCGCTGATATTGTCAATATTAATACTGATGTCGTCAACTATATTCTCTAAAATAAAACTTACTGTATCAGTACATCCAATATTATTTGTCAGTATTACTTGATATATGCCAGCAGTTAAGTCTGTTCTATAATCTCCAATAAAGTTATCATTCCAAATCATTTGAGATGGAGAAACATCTATACCTGTGATGCTAACAATACCAGTAGCTTGACCACATTCTGATTCTTGAATTATATCTATTTGACTATCAATTCCTCCAGATTGAGGAACAGAGATGTAGAGATAATTGACACAAGTCGGAGTAGAAGGATCGCTAACCTCTACTACGTATTCACCTGCTTCCATGCTTTCTCGCTTGTTACTAAACGCATCAGCATCCCTCCAATAATATAATAAAGTATCAGGCATCAAAGTAATCTGACCATTGTTGACACCGCATGTAGCTGGCTTTAACTCGACTACTGCTGGACTACGTCCTTCTAGGTTGTTAACAAATATTTCTTCTACAATAGGGCATTTAGGATTACGTAGATCAGTAATAGTAACTGTATATATACCTGCACTTAAAAGTTTGAGGCTATTTTCGTATTCTCCGAATTCTCCATTATTTTCACTCCAAGAGAACGAATAGTGTACTAAGTCATCTTCTAACTTTAGCAATATAGAACCATTATCCATATCACACGATGCGGCCAGCGTTTGACGATCAAGCACTAAAGGTTCATGGCAATCAATACAATTACCAACCTGATCGATAAACACAATAATAACTTCATCGCAGCCTGTGTTATCATCAACTGTCACCGCATAAGTACCGTTCGGTAGATCTTCTCTTATTGGGGACTGAATGGAATCTGGCCATGTATATAAATATTGGCTAGGACTAAAAACAGCTGCACCGTCCTCATCATCACAATTTTCAGGCTGAACGAGGCTAAGTACTGCTCCCGTATTACAATCACAGTTTTCAACTACTACATTAATATTTTTTTCGACTATACAATCAAAGGTTGTGCTAACTTGTACTACATAATTACCAGCCATAGAGAGCGTAGCATCTGGTATAACAGGAAATTGTTCTGTTGAAGTAAAGTCATTCGGTCCTGACCAAGCGTATGCTATTCCACCATTCACTCCTAACACTAAGTCTTTGCCTTCACAAATAGTAATATTTTCAAGGGCTGAGATATCTCCTGCTTCCTGAACTTGCACACTAACAAATGTCGAACCTGTGCATCCAGAGAAAGTAGATACCACTACCTCATATAAGTAGTAACCAGGATCAAGCTCTAAGTTTTCTATTACTGGGTTTTGCAAATTCGATGACCAACCATTAGGTCCGAACCAAGTAAATTCTGAACCTCCAGATGCATAAAGCTCAAGCGTACTGCCATGACATACAGGTCCATTGGTAGATACCACGGGAACCAACTCATCCCCAACCAATAATTCAGTTTCGAATACTAGATCACAGCCACCACCAGATCCTACTGTAACATAGTATGTACCATTTTCTAAGGAAGTTGCGTCAGGCACTATAATTTGCTGTTCTGAAGAATTAAAATTGTTAGGTCCTGACCAATTGTAGGTACTACCGCCTTCGACATTAATAATCAAAGTATCTCCGATACAAACTGGAGAATTGCTCGTAATAGCTACACCTTGTAGCTCTCCTACCTCTATATTAATGTCCGCAGAGGTATCACATTCGCCATTCGAAACGTATAAACTTATAGTATAACTCCCTGGTTGATCAGCACTAAAATTAATCTGCGAAGTCTGTGCATTTATAATCTCTCCTCCATCCGTAGTCCAAGTATAAGCATAGGTAGAATCTAAGGTTGGAGCACTTAGACTTATGAATTCATTTATACAAATAGAGCTGTCGGTAGCAATGATATTTACTTCAAAGCTATTAAGCACTGTTATGATCTGTTCAGCAGTAGCAAGATTACCACAAGCATCTGTAACATGATAAAGCCGTTTGATATCGTAAGAACAGCCCGATCCAATAATATCCTGAGTTTCAAGCGTAGGTGCCTGATCACAGACATCGAAACTAAGAAGTGTTTCTGGTTCTGGAATTAGTTCTCCTGCAGCTAAATCAATAGTAATATCAGAAGGAGAACCAAGTAAAATAGGTGCTGTATTATCATTGACAAATATGCTCTGAGAAGCGGTAGAAGCATTTCCACAAATATCCATAGTAGTCCAGGTTCTAATCAAAGTATATTCCTCATTGCAATCTCCCTCAATCGTTTGTTCTTGATATACTACATCAATATCATCATCGCAATTATCAATTACATAAGGGGAAGGTAATTCAGGGAATCCACCACAGTCAATAGTAAGATCAGCGGGTACATTCATAAATACGGGTGGATCATTATCTCCAACATTTATTCTTTGTGTGGATGTAGTTTCATTTCCGCAGGCATCTGTTGCTAGCCATGTTCGAGTCATTTCGAAACTACCAGGACAAGTGCCAAGAGTAGTATTTTCTTCATACTGTATATAAACATTTGGATCGCAATTATCCGTTGCGAAAACTTGTGGATCTGAAAGAACAAAATTCTCTGCACATGCAGCAGAAATATCAACAGGGACACCTGTTAATATCGGTGCTATGTTATCCTCTACAGTAATAGATTGGCTGCTAGAAGTGACATTTCCACATGGATCAGTTGATGACCAAGTTCTAATTACATTAAAATTATATGGGCAACTACCAGAAATAACAGTTTCCGAAAATTCTACTGAAATATTACTATCACAATTGTCGGTAGCAAATACATTTGGTATTGCTGATATATTCGTTTCACAAGAAACTGTGAGGTCTGCAGGAGTAGCAGACAATACGGGAGCTTCCGAATCTCCAGTAACTGTAATAACTTGTTCCTCAGATGAGCTATTACCACATTGGTCAATAGCAAGCCAAGTTCTAGTGATCGAATAGCTATCTGTGCAATTTGGATTTAAGATCGTACTTATCTCTGTAAATTGAATTTCAACATTTGGATCACAGTTATCTGTGGCTTGTACCAGCGGAGAAGGACTTGGAATAGCTCCACAAGATAAAATTTCATTTGTAGGCACATTAGATAAAACAGGGGTGGTTGTATCCATTACAGTTACAGTCTGCTGAGCTTGCGTAGAATTTCCACAATCATCAATGGCGGTCCATGTTCTGATTATTTCATAATTTCCGACACAACCAGAACTAATAGTATTTTCTTCAAGAATTATTTCTACCGCTGAGTCGCAATTATCTGATGCAACTACAGGGTCTGTAAATGCAGGAAGAGCACTACACTCAAAAGTAGCATCAGCTGGTATATTTGCTAAGACTGGAGGTTCAGGGTCGCCTGCAACTATTATGTTTTGAGTTGCAACATTTGTGTTTCCACAGTCATCCGTAGCAGTCCAAACCCTAGAGATGGCATAAGAATCTGTGCAGTCGAAATTAACCAAAGTATTTGTTTCTATTAATTCAACGTCTACATCCCCATCGCAATTATCATATGCGCTGACAATAGGTGCTGGAGGTGGTAGTTCTCCGCAGTTAATATTGATATCATCTGGCGTGCTAAAAAATTGCGGTATAGTCACATCTCTCACTACAATATTTTGAGAGGCAGATACTTCATTTCCACAAGCATCGATAGCCATCCAAGTTCTAATTCTCGTATAAGATTGAGGGCAATCACCAGGAATAGTTTGTTCGAAATAAGTTAGACTTACATTAGCATCGCAATTATCTGTTACTGAAACAGCATTTCCGAGTTCTGGAACACTACTGCACTCAAATGTAACATCCGTTGGAACGTTTACTAATAGAGGCACTGTATTATCGGAAACATTAATATTCTGAACAGCAGTAATACTATTTCCACAAGCATCTGTTGCTAAGAAGGTTCTAGCAATTGTGTATTCATTAGGGCAAGATCCACTCAAAATATTATCACTATGAGATACAGTAATAGCATTATCGCAGATATCACTTACATCTGGCAAAACAAGCGTTGGAATGGCACTACATTCTACATCTAAATCTGGCGGTAAATTAGTGAAAACTGGTGGATTATTATCTTCTATGATAAAACTTGCCGTTGTTTGTGCAGTATTTCCACATTCATCTACTACAGTAAAGGTGATAATTAGCGATCCAGTTTCCGCACATTCATCGCTAATCGGGTTGGTAGATCGGCTCCAACTTACATTACCACAATCCTCACTTGCACTAGCACCTCCGTTGGTAGTAATCCATTGCATAAATTCTGAATTATTACCAGCTCCATCACATTCTACGACTTCATCCTGGGCAGGAATGTCAATTAGTGGAGAGCTAGTATCTCTAATTGTGAAAATCGCAGATGTTGCACTAGAGTTACCACATTCGTCTTCAACTATAAATGTTACAGAAGTTTCTCCTGACAATCCGCAGGAATTTATAGAGCTACCTTCTAAATATGACCATGTAAGATTTCCGCACTCGTCTGACGTGACTGACCCACCATTATTATCAAGCCATGCTTGATATTCTAAAATATTCCCTGCACCATCACACTCTACAGTAACATTCTGTGCTGCAGTAGTAATGGTTGGATTCGTGGTATCAATTATCAGAAAGTTTGCTGTAGTGGTAATTGAAAGTCCACATGCATCCGTAGCAATAAATGTTACCTCTTGTGATGCACCTGCACCGCAATTATCGGTAATATCTCCCTCAATGTTTGTCCATGTAATAGAACCACAAATATCAGAGACTATAGCGCCTGCATTGTTATTTATCCAATTAGTGTATTCTATTTGATTTCCAAGGCCATCACATTCAACAGTCATATCTTGAGCCTCGGTATCAATTACTGGATTAACCATATCCTCAATAATGAACTCTGCAGTAGTAGTTACAAAGTTTCCACAAGCATCTGTAGCGGTGAATGTAACAACTGTAAAACCAGTTGCTCCACAATCATCGGTAAAGTTACCCGCATCAAAAGACCATATTACATTTCCACAATCATCAGTTGCCTCCGCACCAGCATTATTTGCGAGCCAAGCTTGATAGGCTACTGCATTACCAGAGCCATCACATTCGACAGTTTGATTTTGAGCTTCAATATCTATTATAGGATTGGTATTATCGATAATAGTAAATGTAGCATCCGCCTGATCCGTATTGCCGCAATCGTCAGTAACTGTAAATGTTACAGTAGTAGCTCCACTCTGTCCACAAAGATCGCTAAAGGTTGGAGCGGAATAACTCCATGAGACAGCACCACAATCTTCACTCGCCCTTGCACCAGCGTTATTGCTTAACCAAGCTTGAAGATCATCATTATTGCCTGCACCATCACATTCGACCTGCATATCCACGGCAGGTACATCTATAAGAGGAGACGTAGAATCCGTGATAGTAAAGGTTGCAGTAGTACTAATTAAATTATCACATTCGTCTCTAGCGGTGAATGTTACAAGTGCAGAGCCTGTAGCACCGCAGTCATCAGATAATCCCGTAAAATCATTTTCCCAAATAATTTCTGTTGGTAGGGAACATGCGTCACTAACAATAGCTCCTCCATTTGTATCCAACCAGTTATCGAGTTCGACATTATTCCCCAGTCCATCACATTCTACCGTAAGATCTGCTGCAAAAATATCTAACTCAGGGTTACTTGTATCTATTATTATAAATCTTGCCTCGGTCGAAATTTCATTATCACATTGATCTTTAACGAAGAAAGTTACAGTCAACATATTAGAAGTGTCATTAGCACAAGAGACTAATAACGGAACTCCATTACCGTCGTAATCATTTGACCAATCAAATGCTAAAGAGCCATTACAATTATCGACAGCTTGGGCTCCTCCATTGTTATTTAGCCAGGTCTGAAGATCAATTTCGTTTCCTACACCATCACATTCTACAATGGTATCAATAGCTACTAGGCTTAGCGTTGGATCGGTTTCATCTATGATGATAAATCTAGATTCAGTAGTAGTAGTGTGATCACAGGCATCAGTAGCGGTGAAAGTGACAGAGAGAATATTAGTTGTATCATTAATACAACTACCTACTGAAGGAACCCCACTACCGTCATAATCATTAGTCCACTGTATAGCATTAGGATTATTGTTACATCCATCCACAGAACTCGCACCTCCATTATTATCTAACCAACTTTGAAGTTCGCTTAGATTTCCAAGACCATCACACTCAACAATAGTATCTAAAGATATATTGGATAGGACTGGGTTTGTTTGGTCTATAATAATGAATCTAGATTGCGTAGTAATAATATGATCGCAAGAGTCCGTTGCTGTAAATACGACATCAAGAATGTTTGTTGTATCCTGGATACACGAATCCAGTGCTGGTACTCCGCTATCGTTATAATCATTTGTCCAGATTAAGTATCCTGATCCTGAATAGCATCCATCAATAGCACTAGCTCCACCTACATTATCTAACCAAGCCTCTAAATCATTCAGATTACCCAGACCATCACACTCCACGATAGTATCGCTAGAGGCAACTGTAATAATTGGATCAGTACTATCTACTATAATAAATCTAGATTCAGTGGTAACGATATGACCGCATTCATCTGTTGCTGTAAATAATACTGACAATACATTAGTTGTGTCATTATCACAAGATGGTAATGGAGGAATACCATTTCCGTCATAATTGTTCGACCAAATCATAGAACCAGAACCAGAGCAATTATCAACTACAACAGCCCCTCCAATATTATTAAGCCAAGAGTCAAGATCAGGGAGATTTCCTAAACCATCACATTCTACAATTGTATCTTGAGAAGCAGTTATCAATGTTGGATCTATGGTATCTATGATGATAAATCTTGCCGTGTCTGCTACTATATTATCGCAATCATCCGTAGCGGTAAATATCACCGTTAAGCGATTGGTTGTATCTGCATCGCAGTCTCCTACTGTTGGGACACCGTTGTTATCATAATCGTTCGTCCACACAAAAGGAGTGGCGCCGTTGCCACACGTCTCTGTTACACTTGCGCCCGCATTGGTGTTCAACCAGTTTTGTAATGCTGCATCGTTGCCTGAGCCATCACATTGTACGACTAGGTCACTTGATACTACATCTAATACTGGTGGGATGGTATCTATGATAATAAATCTTGCCGTGTCTGTTACTATATTATCGCAATCATCCGTAGCGGTAAATATTACCGTTAAGCGATTGGTTGTATCTGCATCGCAGTCTCCTACTGTTGGGACACCGTTATTATCATAGTCGTTCGTCCACACAAAAGGAGTGGCGCCGTTGCCACACATTTCTGTTACACTTGCGCCCGCATTGGTGCTCAACCAGTTTTGTAATGCTGCATCATTTCCTAAGCCATCACATTGTACTACTAGGTCACTTGATGCTACATCTAATACTGGTGGGATGGTATCTATGATGATAAATCTTGCCGTGTCCATTACTATATTATCGCAATCATCCGTAGCGGTAAATATTACCGTTAAGCGATTTGTTGTATCTGCATCGCAGTCTCCTACTGTTGGGACACCGTTGTTATCATAGTCGTTCGTCCAGGTAATAGGATCTGTGCCAGTATTGCAGTCGTCGCTCACTATAGCTCCGCCATAATTATCTAACCAAATAGATAAATCAGCTAAGTTGCCAGCACCATCACATTGAACAATACTATCTTGAGCAAATACATTAATAGCTGGAGGAATAGTGTCAATGATAATAAACCTTGCTGAACTTGCTGAAGTATTATTACATTCATCAGTTGCAATAAATGTTACTTCTAAAATATTCGTAGTATCAAAATTACAGCTTGATAATTCTGGAGCGCCCAGACCATCATAATCATTTGACCACGTGAATGTGCCGCAAGAATCTACAGCCATGGCGAATCCATTATTTAAGATCCAATTATCAACAGCGTTAATATTACCTAAACCATCGCATACTACTATTGAATCTCTTGCTGGAGTAACAAATACTGGTGCACTTTGATCGACAATATTTATGACTGCTGTCCTAGCACTTGAATTACCACAGACATCGGTTGCAACAAATTCAACTGTAGCATTTCCTTCAGCACCACAAGTATAGGTTAATCCTGAATAATTATTAGTTACGATAATAGAATCGCAGTTGTCCGAAATAACACCATTACCGATATTATTTAGCCAATCATTAATTTGACTATTAGGATCATCATTACAATCAGCCACTAAACTAGTTGGATTTAAATTCCAAACAGGAGAACTTAGATCAACTACATCAAAAGTTAATGTATCGTACCCCATACATCCCGCAGAATTTTCTGCTATTAGTGTAATTTCGTTAAGTCCACAATCATCATATATAATGCCATGTGGTCCAGCTCCTGTAGCAGAATTCATAGATGAATTGCCATTAAATGACCAAGTATAAGTTACTCCAGCTGAAGGATTATTGGCACTAAAATAAACTGTATCGAAAGTACAAGTTGTCGAGTTGTTGATATTTATTGATGTAACTGGAATACAGGTACTATCGAAACAATCGATTAAGCCATCACCATCATCATCAATGCCGTTTGAGCAATTCTCTGAACAGCCAACTGCAAATAACAATACCGAGTCTAGTGAAGTACAGCCTTCATCATCTGTAATAGTTACCTCGAAAAGAGAATCCGCCGTAATATTTACAATCAAGGTTGAATTAGTAGAACCATTATTCCATAAGTACATGTAAGGTTGCGTCCCACCGATAACATTTGCTACAATAGTAGTATCCGTAGACAAGCAAACATTAGTGTTCTCCCCGAGGTCGACAACTAACTCATTTGGTTCGGTGATAGTCCAATTTTCAATATATTCACAGAAATTTTCATCTGTGATTGTTACTTCATATACCCCAAATACTAGAGAGTCTATATCTTGAGTTATCTCTCCGTTACTCCATTCATAACTATAATTACCAGTTCCTCCAGAAACTTCAATATCGATGGCACCGCTATTTTCTCCATAGCAAGTAATATTAGTAGTAATAACAGTATCGAGAGAAATCGAATTAGCTGGCTCCGTTAAAGTAACAGTGCCAACTGCTAGACAGTTATTTACATCTGTAACACTTAAATTATAAGTGCCAGCTGTTAGATTGGAGATAAAAGTAGTCTCGCTTGCTAGATCATCATCCCATAATAAAGTATATGGGGCGGTTCCACCATTTATATCCGCAAAAGCGCCTCCATCAGATGCTCCAGTACAACTAATATCAAAACCATTATAGTCAGTACTTGCGGCAACATCAACAGTTAAAATAGCAGGTTCAAGGAAATCTACGGTATCAATGGCAATACATCCGCTGTTATCCGTCACAGTGACAAAATAAGTAGCATTGGATATATTCATCAGGTCTTCTGATGTAGAGGAATCACTCCATAAAATGCTATATGGACCACTACCTCCAAATATAGTCATATCAATAGCACCATCAAGATCACCGTTACAAGTTGGGTAGGTTTCCATAAAAGTCATGTAAAGACTATCAGGTTCTGATATAGTATATGACTCTATAGTGGAACAATTATTAGCATCTGTAATAGTTACAAAATAGTCTTTAGGAAATAAACCAGTTCTATCTTCTGTAGAAACACCATTATCCCAATTAAATCTATAAGGATTACTGCCTCCAGAAACAGTAAGATTTATAGAACCGTTATCCTCGTCATAACAAGTAGAATTTTGAACTATACCATTACCTAAAATCTGTTCTGGATCTTCAATTAAATATGATCGAACAATTGCACACCCTGCATCATCAGTTATAGTAACTGTGTATGTACCTTCATTTAGCCCGACTATATCTTCGGCTGATGGACCGTGTGCCCAGTTAAATGTATATGGTGTAAAGCCTCCAGATACGGTAAGATCTATAGCGCCATTTGAATCACCGATACACCTTATTTCAGTAAAAGCAGCACTATCGCTGAGAATCTCTCCTTCAAAAACTTCACGATTAATAAAAATCTGACAATTATTCGCATCACTAAGTGTAGCACTATATACACCTGCACCTAGGTCATTTCTTAAAAAGTCATTATTAAGGTCGGACCAGTTTATACTGTAGCCACCAACCCCGCCAGATGGTGTCACATCTATACTGCCATCTGTATCTCCGTTACATGTCACATTAGAAACTGTAATATTAGCCTCTATTCTGGAAGGTGGACTTAAAGTTATACTAGTAATAGAGATACAGTCATTCTCATCCGTAACTGTAACTCTATAAGTACCTGAGCTTAGTGAATTGATTCCCTGAGTAGTAGCATTAGTACTCCAAAGATAAGTATAAACTCCTGTACCACCAGAAACAATCGCTTCGACTTCACCATCACTTCCACCAAAACAACTAACTTCCGAGATCGTATTTATTTGGACGATTAATGAATCAGGTTGAGAAATTACAAAGTTATCAATTGCTTCACAATCATTATTATCGGTGACAGTAACTGAATAAGAACCAGCGGGAACATTTGTAATAGTAGAAGTCACTTGTCCTGTATTCCAAAAATAAGATTTAAAAGGCACATCACCTGAAGCTATAACTTCTAAATCTGCATTACTATTTCCATTGCAAGCTATAGCTTCTGTCTGATTAAAAGTAAGAGTTATTTCAGAAGGTTCTGTTATTAAAACACTACTGACGCTAGTACACAAATTCTGATCTGTTACAGTTACAGTATAGGTACCAGCTGATAAATTTGAGGCGGTTCTTCCAATAGTTGAATTACTCCATCTATAGTCAAATGGACCTACACCACCAGTAGAAGTTGCAAAGGCTGAACCATCAGATTCCCCGAAACAACTAATGTCCTGAGTGTTATAGTCAGATGTAACAGCTATACTTGATCCTAATTCAGAAGGCTGATTGATTGTTACACTATCAATAATGAAGCACCCACTATTATCCGTAACTGTTACAAAGTACTGCCCTGCAATTAATCCCTGATTTGTGATTGTAGTAGGTCCGTTACTCCAATCATAGCTAAACGGTGGAAAATCACCCGTTGCTATCACTTCTACTGCGCCATCATTTTCTCCAAAACAGCTTATGTCAAAACCATTATAATGCTCTGTTTTATTAATAGTAGATTCGATTGTACCATTGACGGTAATTACTTGCGTTCTGCTTGATGATGACCCACAATTATCGGTGGCTGTCCAAGTTCGCTCAATAGAATAGTTACAATCTACGTTATTAGTTTCTTCAGTAAATGTTATAGTTGCATAAGAACAGTTATCTATTGCTCTGACACAAGATTGTGGAATTACTTTAACTTCTGCTAAGCTTAAATAATCGGCTTTATCTAATTGTACTCGCACATATCTACCTGATCTATTAATGGGTATACTCGTAGTTGCCAAAGCATTACCATTTCTTTTGAAACTATAAACTCCTGCTTGATTAATAGTACTTATTAAAGAAGTAGAATTAAAAGGAACATCAGAAACTAATACATAGAAGTCAGAAAGTCTCTCTCCACAACAATCCGTTCTATTCCATATCTCAATTAGCCCTATTTGCTCAATAGCTTGAAGATCTAATTCCCACCACGCTTCATTTTCTAAGTTTGTAGATGTTATACTTGCTGAACTATTATTAGAAGTATTATCGTCAATAGCTCTTGATGCATTTCTAGAATTGAAAGTTGAGGATTGATAAGCAGTTTTTCCTAATGCAAGGTTTACTTCATCGCCTTTACAAGGTGGTGTAGGAATATTGGAAGCATCGACAGTTATATCAGTAGGTATCCCTTCCAACACAGGTCCAGAGGGATCACTAACTGTAATTTCCTGCTGATGAGTTGTTGTATTTCCGCAGTTATCTGTAGCAACCCATTCTCTAGTCAAAACATACTCGTCATCACAGAGTCCACTACTTCTAGATTCGTTATAGACAACATTAACATTATTGCCGCAATCTGTGGAGACTATAATAGATGGTTCATATGTACTTGGTATACAGTAACAAATTTGACCAATTCCGATTACGTGCTCAGCATTTGGATTTGACGAAATATAGCTATTAAACTGACTGCTATTTGCAGATGTGTTACTAGACTGAGTCCAGTTATTTTTATAGATAATTTCAATTCTCTTTACTGGTAAATCGTAAAATAGAAATTTAACATCTCCATCGCTACTTGCATCATCTATAAGTAGAGGTCCATCATAATCATCTGATGCTTGAAATTCATTATCTCCAACATTTGAAACAAACTGACCAAGTTCGTAATTATTACATCCATAATTAATTTCTAAACCATTTTGATCAAAGATTTTCAATACAATTGCATCTGTGTAATAAACATCCTCATCAAGATCATTAATAGTAAATGACAGATTTTCGACAACCTGTGAAAATTCAAATTCGATAGTTGAAGAATTTCCGTTAGAATAAATAGTATTGGTTTCACTTTGTAACTGCCCAAACTTGATAGCTGAAATAGTAGAACCACACGGAGAGTTATCTCCAGCACTTCTAGGATAAAGATTATCAGCAGATCTAAAGTTTGTTATATGGGTGCCAGAAGTAATTTGAAATTGAGTATTAACTCCATCAGAAATAATTATTTCACCGTCCATATCCCGTGATCCCTCAGTCTGCGAAGGAGGATATGCAACATTGCTGAATGTACAGTTTGGTTCATTAATAAGCGGTGGTTCAGGGACTGCCTCGCAAGAAACCGTTATGTCATTAGGGAATCCAGATAACTGCGGAGCTTGTGGTTGCTCAACTGGAAAGGTAACTTCTGGCTGGAGTGAAATACTACCATTGTTAACGGTTGCAATATTTCTAACTATAGTTGCATTTGGTATATCGTTAATTACTGCTTCAAAGAAGATTATTATTGAATCCCCAGGTAGAATAGTATTTGGGAATGAATACCCCGTTTCATCAAGGGGAAAGCTTGATCCAGAACCATTATCTGTTATTGATGAGGTCACACCATCTTGTCTAAAAGAAGTACTGCCGTCAATATAGGTAAGATTAGAAGATAATGTATCAATAATATTAATAGAGTTACCAGTCAAAGGTAGTGCACCCGTATTAGAAACTATGATCGTGTAGAAGACTTCATCGCACTCATCAAATAAGGAGTTTCTATTATAATCACTACTTAAATCAACACACTTACTAGTAGACAGCGGAATACCATTAGGAAGACCTGTACCTAAATCCAATGCAGGTTGTGCAACTGAAGCTACGTTTGGGTCTTGACCATATGCTCCTGCAATTATAGCATTAGAACCGTCACATACCCATAGCCTCATCCCTGATTGATCAATTACACCAGGCTCCTGAACGATTGCTCTATCCATCGGATTTAAAACATATATAGAATCGAACTCTACTGAATTTGAATCTGTATATGCGCCACCATCTCCCTTATAATCCACACATACTCTTATTGGATTTGTAGAAGTTCCATAATTATCAGGGTAATCTGCTGTAATCCATACTGGTGATGATGTTTCATTATATAGTGACTGACATGCTAAAAGATCAAATTCAGCCATTGCTGCAAATGGATTTCCATTTATTTCAGAATTAATAACTAATCTTAAATAACTAGCCGTTAATTCCGGAATAGTTACATCCTTTGCCGCGGTGCTAAATATTGTAAATGCACCTGTAGCCACAGCAGATCCCCAGTTAGTACCATCATCACTAATATATAATTCATATTGTCCAATATGACCAGATGAGTTACCATCTTGTCTTGGCGTATATCTAAATCCACTTATATCAGTAGCTTGACCCAAATCTATTTCAATGAAATGCGGCATGGGAGCTCCGCTTTCTGGAGTAGAACAACAGCAATTGAAAGAGATCGCATCAACATCAACATTATATATATTACGATTTGATAATCTTATAAAATTGGTATTGATATTTGCAGTAATTACTTCATCAAAGTAGTTTGTATTAATAATCCGAATTGGACTATCAGGATGAAGAGTAAAGCTTATACCATCTACAGACTCAAAAATGTCAACCTCTGGTATATCACTTGTCCCTGGATCTCTTCGCCATCTGATAGTATAATTTGCATTTTGATCAATTTGATCATCAAGCTCAACGGTTATCCTATCATTGGTATCGTATAACAGAGCAGAAAAAGCATCGGGAGCCCCAAGAATAGAATTCGGATTATCAACTCCACTAGAATTAATAACTGTATTCGCATTACCTTCTGAGCAGCCAGTTCCTGGCGTAAAATCAGTTAACCAAAATGTATTCGGATTATTATCAATGGCGTTTTCTTTTACTCCATTAAAGTCAATTGTTTCTTCACTATCCGCAAATTGCACGTTCCATCCACTTTTGTCAATTACAGAACCGTCAGAACAAAATAAAGTTGGATCATGAGAAGGTGCGAAACTAACTAATGTTATTTGAGACGATAGTTGATCTTTAGGTATAAGTGCAAACCCCCAATCGCTACCACTAGTAGTACCCGAACTTAAGGCACCAATAGCAGCTACCGCATAAAAAATATCACTTGAATTATCTGTATAGAATTTAGAACCTGTTCCATTTGGTATGAGCTGATCCACAGTTTGACCAGGACCTACTGAAATATTTGATACTACATTTGTATTGGTAAGGTACCTAACATTAATAGTATTAGTATTGCTAGGGTTATGTAAGAATACACGAGTAGGTGAACTATTAGTGGTTGAAACTGGGTTATAATACTCATTCCTCCATTGTTCAGTAGGCTTTAAAGTAAACCACCTCGATTCAAATGTCGCGCAAGGTTTTCCCGTTATTAAATCTACTTGAATATTATCAGAGGCTAAAATTCTAGAACCAACCAATAGACCTCCGTCCACTAAATAGCTTTCTCCTCGCTGTAAAGTCCTAGTAATGTCGGGAAAATTATCGTTATCTAAATATATATCTACTGTAGTATTATTATTCTCAGCCATAATCATAGCACCACTATAATTAAACATCGTATTGTCGTTGTTAGTGTTTTCACCTATAGGCATTTGATATGATGTACCCCACAATGAGGTTGGGTAAACCTCTAATGCACCAGCAAACAGAGTAGATGTACCACTTGCCCAGCCCAATCTAGTTACGGCTATATTACCTTGACTAGCTATTCTATCCCCACCGTCAAAATCCGAAACCGCCTGTCTAGTGGTGGAAACTACTTCGCTTTCTAATATAATACTTCCTCCTGCTACTAATACATCTCTTGCATATCCCGGAGGTATACCATTTGAAGGATCATTATCACCCCAAATTTGCGTTCTATTTGGACCAGTCTCTTGAATTGGAAAGGCAAGGTTAGCTTCATAACCATTTTCCCATTGATCATAATATATTCTTACACCATCCTCAACTATTCCTATTGATACATAGGAAAAAATAGGATCTTGTGGGGTCTCTGCCCCTCCTCCACAATCAATACTATTAAGACTTTCAAAAATCTGATCTTCAGGAGCTGGAATATAATATGTTTCAACAAACTGAGCTCCGTTTATAGCATCTGAACAATACTGAGACTCTTGTCCAGAACCTACTATACCAGCTCCAGCAATTAGCTCAAGACTGCTTGATGAAAAACAGGATTGACCAGAAAATCTTACGTCGACAGTATAGATACCTTCTGATAAATTTGAAAATACATTACTCGTTTGCCATCCTCTTACCCCACGTAATTGATATTGAATTTGAGTAGTATTATTTGAGCCAGATGCATTTACAATAACACTACCATCACTTGTTGCAGATTCAGATGGATTGACAATAATAATATTATTAATAACAGGAGCTTGTGGTACATCTATTACCACCGTCTTAGGAGCAGTCGGACAAGTCCCAAAACTATTTCTCACAAAAACATCATAAGTTCCAGGCGCTAAATTTCTAAATTCATTTGAGGTTTGCCATGCCAAACCAGTAATTCTATAATTGTAAGTTCCAACACCACCAGTTGCATTTACTGCTATGGCCCCATCGTTCACTCCACAATCATTTAAATCGGATGCACTTGCAGTAAATTGTATAATAGGTGGTGAATTTAGAATAATAGTATCTCTGCCTATACAACCGTTCTCATCAGTCACCGTAAGTACATGTGTACCAGCCCCAACATTTGTTATATTTGGCGTTGTAGCACCAGTAGACCAATTATAGAGGTAGTTCCCAGTTCCTCCGCTAGTTGTAGATGAAACGGCACCGTCAGTAGCACCATTACAACTCACTGCAAAGCCATTATAATCTGAATCTATATTTAGATTGATGGATAGAGGAGCTGGCTCAGAAATGTCAATACTATCTACTATTTCACATCCGTTTTCATCAGTAACAGTGACCCTATAATTACCTGGTCCAACATTATCTAAGAATGAATCTGTATTTGGTAAATCTTGCCAAGCATAAATATAGTTACCTACACCACCAGATGTATTCGTCTCTACTCTTGCATCATCAGCACCAGAACAGCTAATCTCTTCTCCATTGTACTGATTCGGCACATCCATGGTAAGAACTAAAGCTGGAGGGTCTACGATATTAACTGAGGAAACTGAAGTACAGTTTTCTGCATCTGTTACGGTTACTATATATGTCCCAGAAGATAAATTTGTGAGATTTACAGATGTTGAATTGTTCTCATTCCATAAGTATGTATATGGAGCAGTACCTCCAGTCTGAGTAGCTGTAATAGCTCCATCACTAGCACCATTGCAGCTTAAATAGAATCCGTTATATACTTGATTGATATTTATGTTAGAGGCTAAGTTAGAAGGTTCTGTGATTATAACTTCGTGCGTAATCTGACAGTCATTATCATCTAGCACAGTAACGCCGTAAGTTCCAGCAGGAAGATTATCTATATCTTGCGTAAAAGCACCATTAGTCCAAGTATACCTATAAGGCGCTGTTCCTCCAGTAACGGTAAGATCAATAGAACCGCTATTGTTTCCAGAGCAATCCACATTATCCTGAGTAGATGATATGCCTAAAGGTGGGGGTTCAGATATAGTTAAAGGTGTCTCTATTTCACAGCCATTGCTATCATATACTTTAATAGTATAGCTACCTGCTGCCATATTAGTTCGATCTCCATTATTGGAATGTATGTCTGAAACTTGATTTTCATTCAATGCTATATTGTGATAGGTTACATTATCCATTTGTCCTTGATAAAAGGCATCATAAGATGAAAATAAATTATCTTGAAACACATCATTGTCTATAGTTCCTCCTATACCTCCTCTATTGCTGGAACCATTTAAAGGTATAATACCATAGTTAGTAGCCACCATATCAACTTCTACACCATCCACATACAGATATAGATCTCCAAAATCATAAACTACTGCAACATGAACCCAATCAGAAGTGGGTGGATAAGTAGTGCTTATCTCCTCAGATGTAGAAATGTCGCTCCTCACTGATGTAATTATTTCATTATTCCTCAATCTAATTCCAATTCCCCTTGTGCGAGAACCTTCCTCAAATAGTGTTTGTTCTCCAGCAAATCTGGATGGTTTTATCCACATTGAGATGGTACGGTAATCAATTGCTTGTGACATAAATACACCTGCTTCCGCATATTCTATTTTATCATCTCCATCGAAAAATACAGATGTTGTCCTTTCAATTGCATCTGGTAAAAATGTAGGATCACCAAAGATATTAATTGGATTATGGTCATTTCCAGAGATATCTCTAAAGTTGCTCCGTCCTTCCTCAAATGGCCAATGCGCCACTATACCCATATCAGACCAGATATAAGAATATGGCCCTACACCTCCGTCTACGTCCAAATCTATTATAGACCCATCATTATCTCCGTTGCAGTTGACATTTACTATAGTAGCCTCTACATTTAAATTGTTTGCTTCATCGACTAAAAATGAAAACGTTTCTTGACAATTGTCAGCATCGACAATAGTTACTTGATAATTGCCCGCACTCAAATTGGTAACATTTTTAGTATTTGGACCATGACTCCAAGTATATGAATAAGGGGATACACCAGTAGTAACATCTATAAATATGCGACCATTAGATTCACCATTACATAGTACATCTTCTACAGAAGAATCAACTGTGATTTGACTGGGCTCATTTACTAATCCCGTATATATTTTTGAGCAATCATTCGCGTCGGTTACTGTCACAGTATAAGAACCTGCACTTACGTTCACCAGATCTTCATTAGTAGAACTATCTGACCAACTATAGTTATAAGGAGTTGTACCACCTAAAATATTTAATTCTATGCGTCCATTACTTGCAGCGAAGCAGTCTACATCTCTAATATTCCCGATAACAGTCAAACTATCTGGTTCATCTAAATACATTGTTGCTGTAATAGAACAGTTATTACTATCCGTAATAGTGGCTAAATAGAGCCCTCTGGTTAGATCAGAAATTGTAGGACTTGTACTTGGATTGTTCCATTGATAAAAATATGGTGCTGTACCACCAGAAGGTTCTAAAGTAATACTACCATCATCATATCCATAACAAGATGGTTGAACTCGAGTTCTAGTAGTAGACAATACCGACGGCTCGTTAATTGTAAAAGAAGTACTTGCTGTACAACCATTAATATCAGTTATAATTAAGTCATAAGTACCAGCATTTAAATTGTTCCTATCACCAATATTATTTTGGATGTCATCCAACTCTTGATAAGATAAGGCTTTATTTGAAATCCTTACATCATCCATGAGTCCACGGTAAAAGTTATCATTCGCGGTTCCAAATACATCCTCTGTAAATGTTCCACCTAGTCCACCAGATTCTGGATGACTTGCGATTGTGTTAAACGTCCCCGTGAAGACGCCTGTAGATACACCATCGACCAATAGCTCCAGACTACCATTATCAAATATAAGCGCTACAAAATGCCAATTTCCATCAAGCGTCATGGTAGCTGTTCCAGAGTTTAAATCATTTTGCCCAGTATTATCAACCCTACCAATAAGCGCATTTCCATCAAGCTTTAATGCAATACCTCTATAGAAGTCTCCTTCCTCAAATAAAGTTTGTACTCCATTAAGTATAGCTGGTTTGATCCACATGCTTATTGTTCGTTCTGTAATAGCGGACTCTAAATATCCAGCGTCATCATCGTATTTCAATTTGGTATTCCCATTAAATTCGAAGGATGTACTTTGTACTGCGGCATCCGTAGAGTATAATATAGTCCCCGCAGTATTTTTTCTAATTAGATTATGATTGTTACCCGATACATCATCAGTTGAATTTTCAAAAGGGTACATTCCTTCAAATTCTAAATCTAGGTAATTAAAGTTATATCCAGGTGTACCCCCATTGATAATTATATTATCAATATAGCCAGTACTGTCTCCATTACACAGCGCATCGTGGGAATCACCGGTAACTATTAGCGGTGAAGGATCCATGATTTCCTGAGAAACTGTGGCAGTACAATTATTTGCGTCTGTAATAGTTACGGTATAAATATCAGGCCCTAAATCAGAAATATTTCCTAAAGTTGCTGCAGAGTTATCCCATACATAAGTATAAGGTAAAGTACCACCAGTGGTAAGGGTATTGATATAACCATCATCAAATCCAGTGCATGATGCATCAGCATAATCATCGACTATAATACTTAAAATCCGAGGTTGATCTATAGGAACTTGCACCGTTTCCATGCACATATTAGCATCCGTCACCGTCAGACTATATAGACCCGAATCAAGGTTAATCAAATCTTCAACATTACCATATCCATTATCCCAATTATAAGTATACGGAGATATTCCTCCGCTTACAGTTATGGAAATGCTTCCATCGCTAGACTCATAACATGATAAATTTTTAGTATCATCAATAGCTATATTTAATACAGTCGGTGATAGAATAGTCGTATCAGTAATATACACACAGCTATTTTCATCAGTAACTGTTAACGTGTAGGTCCCAGGTCCTAGATTGGTTGGATCCTCGACGCTACCCACCCCATTGTCCCATGAGTAACTTAAGTTACCTGTACCACCCGTCGCTGTAATAGAGATAGAACCATTATTATTACCAAAACAATCAACGTCCATGACATTATCGTAAACAACATTAATATTGGTATTGTCATCTAGAGTAACAGCCACTGTTGCTGAACAATTTTTGCTATCAGTAAGCGTAAGATTGTATGTTCCCGCTTTTAGATCAGTAGGATCCTCCACGGCACCAATTCCATTATCCCAGTTATAAGTATATCCACCGTTACCTCCAACGGGTGTTACTTGAATAGCCCCCGTGCTATCTCCTGCACAGCCAGGATTAGTAGCAAGATCAACACTGATGGTCAATACGCTAGGTTGTCCAATAGAAAGACTTCTTATCACTTCACATCCACTACTATCCACAACGGATACCTCATAAGATCCAGAAGGCAGGTTCATAGGATTACTACCTGTAGCAGCTGCGTTATTCCAACTATAGCTATAAGGTGGTCGAGCACCCGAAACATTAAGCTCTATACTACCATCAGAGAATCCATTACAGGATACATTTTGTGCATCTGCGATTTGTACATTCAAGGCTGTTGGTTCCAATATTGTCTGGCTTGTCACAGCAGTACATCCATTTTCATCAGTGGCCGTAACAGTATAACTACCAGGAGATAAACCAGAAAGATCTTCAAGATTAGGCGCGACTGGATCCCAATTAAAGTTGTAGTTTCCCGTACCGCCAACTATAGTTACATCAATAGAACCGTCATCCACGCCTTCACATGAAATATCTTCTTTAGTAGAAGATATTGATACTATTTGCGGTTCTGTAATTTGTATTGTCGATAATGCAGTACATCCGTTAATATCTGATATAGTCACGTCATACGATCCTGCTGCAAGGTTAGATCTAGTACCAGACTTGTCTATGGATTGCAACTCAGATGCAGTTAATGCTCTATCAAAATACCGAAAGTCATCAATCTCTCCCTCAAAATTATTGCCTGGCCCTGTAACAACGGAGCCTCCAAACTCACCACCTAGACCACCTCCATCATTGTGCGCATCTACTTGCTCAACATCAATGGATTGATTATAGATTTCTACAAGATTATTATAAACAATAAGATTACCTGCATCGAAAACGATTTGCGTACTATACCATTCGTTAATCACTAAACCTCCAAAGTCTATTGATTCTGATTCTCCATCACCTTCTAAATGCAACCTCATTATATCCCCTCTTATTCGAATTGCAATACCATTACTAATGTTACCTTCTTCGAATAATATCATGTCTTCGCTGATAGTATTAAGTTTCCATAAAAATGTAATAGTTCTCTGTGTAAATGCATCTCTCAGAAAGCCACTACCATTGTCATACTGCAATCTCGTAGAGCCATCAAATGCGAATCTATATATTTTTTCGGGCCCCACAGAGTTATATAGGGCATTGCCACCAGAATTGATACTAGTGAGATTATTAGAACCTCTCATATCATCGGTAGATTGCTCAAAAGTATAATGTGCTATAGGAAGTACGTCGCTATAATCAAAAGTATAACCACCGCCACCTGAATATTCAGTACCACCAGAAGCTACTATCTCTACTATTCCGTCGCTTGCACCATTACATGAAATATTAGAGGTTTTAACAGCGACTATTAAGGAATCTGTTTCTTCAACAGTGACGGAGAAAGGATAGTTACAACTAGCATTATCGGTACCTGTGATCATATATGTCCCAGCTGCAAGGTCATCTCTTCTATTGCCAATAAATGAATCTGACCAAGTATAAGTATAAGGTTCTTCACCATCTGAGCCTTGCAAGCGAACAATAGCGTCGCTATCTCCATAACAAGTTGGCTTTGTACCAGTGGCGACTACCGTAAATGGGCAAGCCGATGGCGACATAGTGTTCTTTGAAAAATCTAAATCCTCGACAGACTTCGATTCAAATATATAGATAGGTGCTTCACCTATATTGTTACTTTGAAGAATACTATTGGAAAGTGATAATAAGGAGGAATTTATGCTCTTCGCAAATTCAGAAATTGAGACGTATTTAGTCCCGTCAATGCGTTTCGCCTTAAGTGTAGAAGGCAATAATATGATCGAACATAGAGCTACTAAGCAAAATATGTGTAACCATATACGCTTTAGAGATAAGTACCCTAAATTAATTAATTGATCGATCATAAAAATTTAATAATAATCTAGTTAGACAAGCGACTGTAAAAGTGGCTGTTTAACAATTGCAAAACTCTTTGAATGTATAATTACTGTATAACCAATAAAACAAAGATTTTCCATGTGTCAAGATGCAAATAGTAAGCCACACAAAATATTTGTAATGAAAAGAAATGTAATCGACAAAATTATAGTCGTATTAATATAATTAAATATGTATTGACGGAATTATAGACAATGAAATCACTAGATAATTATTAGAAAGTAAATTGCATTCAAATGTTATAAAACAATACTTTTACTTACTACAGCTTTAAGTCGGAAATTGACGAAACTTTCGTCGTATCCTGATTCCATCTCGAGTAATAATTATACATGCTTAGTAATTATTATGGTTAATAGGGGCTTACTCCGAGCATTTTATTTTGCAGCAAGGGCTTCAAAATTAAACTGCTCGGAGTCGCTACGTTTCATGGCTACCGTTTATACATAAGTGTAAAAAAGCATATGTTTGCAGTTAATATGGCAATTGAGAACAGAAAAGCAGACTATT
>ENA-ORXM01001484-ORXM01001484.1-marine-metagenome-genome-assembly--contig:-NODE-1484-length-32725-cov-494.841062_pt1 | contig 32725 bp, 23 predicted proteins | sample MGYA00237867_ERZ511480 | MGnify/ENA primary metagenome ERZ511480 (study PRJEB26309, sample SAMN06266103) | marine metagenome | isolation source: Algal blade | place: United Kingdom:Sidmouth, United... | reverse complement strand
TCCCTTACGTTCAAACAACACCTACTATCCCTTACGCAAGGGACGAACAATCGCGAGGCAGAAAAACGAACAATCACAGGATTTGTCAAAGAACCAATGAATGTACATTCTTCGCGTCGTTATTTTTTCTTTAGACGAACCAAATTTGACGCGAATACTCAGTTGTATTTTCTTTCATTTTTTAATTTGAAGTTGAGGTTGAGGTTGAGGTTGAAGTTGAAGTTGAAATTGAAACCATCCATCCCATCAAGCCCTCCACACTTTCCCGACTCGGCGGCTGCACAAAAACCTCCCCCGAAGGCTGCAACAACTCCGCAAAATAGGCTATCGCCGGGTCCATCCACGAATGATTATAATCATCTTTTCGGAGAATAAGCAAGGCAAATTTATACACCAAAGTCAGCCGTTCGAAAAGCGGCAGGGCGGCGGCTTCCATTGTATTTTTTTCTTGAAAATGTAGCTGTTCAAATGCCGTCAACTTCATCATTTCGCGGCTGAGAAGTTTGGAGTGTTTGGTGTTTTTCGCAATGGCTGCGCTGATTTCGACAAACATCATGTCCAAGCCTCGCGATTTAAAAGTCGCGCGTAGCATGTCCAGCAACATGATATTTCCCGCCCCTTCCCAAATCGGCAGCACCATCACATCTCGCATAATTTTGGGCATCACCGTATCTTCGGTATAGCCCATGCCGCCCATCAATTCCATACTTTCGCGCACCATATATACGCTCTCTGCGGCGGTATTGCGCTTGACCATCGGCGTCAGTAAACGCAATAAATGCGCTTCGGTTTCGTCGCCACTATCGGCTTTGTCGAGGGCTTCGATGGCACGCCAGATGAGGTAAAAATTAGCCACATTCATCGCGCCGAGTTCGGTCAATTTCGTGCGAATCAACGCATGCTCAATCGCTTGCTTCCCAAAACTAATACGCTGATTAACAAACTGATACGCCTCAATCAAAGCCCGTCGCGCACCGCTCACTGCCGCCACCGAATTATACAGTCGTGAGAGGTTAATCATATCCACCATGATACGAAAACCATCAAACTCAAGCCCAATCAATTTACCAACCGTATTCTCCAAAATACACTCTGCACTCGCCATAGAACGCACGCCCAATTTATCTTTCAGCCGAACGGTACGCATCGGATTTCGCCTACCATCGGGCAGGTGTTTTTCTACCAAAAAAATAGACAAACCTTTCGTGCCTTTCACGCTTTCATCGGTACGCGCGAGGACAAAAATAAGGTCAGCATTCGCATTGCTACAAAACCATTTTTCGCCACTCAATACGTACAAATCGTCTTCGAAATGTCTCGCCATTACGATATTCGCGCCGACATCTGAGCCACCCGCTTTTTCCGTCAAAAACATCGCGCCCGTAAACAAATCATCGACATTCAACGTCGCAATTTTTGGCAAAAGCCGTGCTTTATCCGCCTCATTACAATAACGATGAATGAGTCGCGCCACGCCATCCGTCATGCAGAGTGGGCAGTATTGACCGGATTCGCTCATGGCATAAAGGTAGCCCGCCGCAAAGCCAAGTCGGTGACGTTCAGTCTCGTATCGCTCCCGCAATTCAGGCGACCATTTGATATGAAACATCTCCGACTGCACCGCAATTCGCATCAATTCCCAATAATGCGGATGAAAAACAATCTCGTTAATATCTTCCCCGTAAGCATTTCTTGGGCTGAGTTTCGGTGGGTTTTTATCGGCATTTATCGAATATTCGTCCATCTCTGTAGCCGCTTGTTTGCCGAGCCTATCGAGTCGGTCGTGCATATACGCATAGCCCGATGCAGAGCAATATTGATTGAGATAATGTTGGAATATCAAGTCACTCGCATAGAAGTTTTTACTCGTAGTAAAACCTTCGGGCAAGACGCGATTTTTATCTTTTAGATAGGTCGATGGCTTGAATTTTTCTTGCTTCATATAAGTTTTTCTTAATGTGAGTGTTTTTAAATTTGGTTCTTTGACAAATCCCGTGATTGTTGGTTTTTCTGCCTCGCGATTGTTCGTTCCTTGCGTAAGGGATAGTAGGTGTTGTTTGAACGTAACGTAGCGATAGCGGAGTGGAGAGAGTGCCGGATAGCCCGACCCCCGACTGATAAGGAGGGGGATACGCCCAAATTTTCATTCACTTCACTGGATTTGTCAAAGAACCATAAATTTTACATTTTCTTCAACGCCCTAATCGTCTTCTTTCCCCGACTTTTAATCCCCGCCGAACCATGCGGCAACATATCCTCAATGACGGTGATTAATTCATCTTTTAATTCCGGTTGTTCACATGTGATATTATACAAAATAGTCATGGAAAATGCTTGTACTGCCAGCGCATCTTTTGGGTTCAGCAAGATGTTAAAACAGATATTGACGACATTGCCTTGATGCGCTTCGGGAATACTGACGAATTGAAGCACACGCGCCACATTTCGACGTGTCCAAACAGGTTGGTCGTTTTTTAGCAAGGGAATTAATGCACCGATATATGGTACTATCAACTGCGGATATTTATCTGCACAATGACTCATCGCCCACGCCGCACCTTTGACCATATCTTTTTCATCACTGAAAAAAATCTGCATCAATTCGTCGAATTTCTCTCGGTCGTCGCCGATGTAAGCGGCTACATGAACAGCATTTTGCTTGCTGTGTTCGTCGGCTATTTTTTGATATAAATTCATGTTATCGTGTGTACCGTAGCGTAATGCGTCTCGCTTGCGTCCACGTAACGTAGAGAAAATTCATGAATTTTCTCTACGTTACGGGTGTAAAAATAAGAATATCTGCGAATATCTGTCGAATCTGCTAAATCTGTGTGCGAATTGCGTATTTTTGCATCAATTATGAAATTCGACATTATATATCAAGATGAAGCGATAGTAATTGTGAATAAACCGCCGGATTTTTTGACCGTACCGGATAGGTTTGCCCACAAACTACCGAATTTATACAATACCCTTCAAGCAAAATTTGGAGAAATATTTATCGTACATCGCATAGATAAGGAGACGAGTGGAATTATCTGTTTTGCAAGGACAGCAGAAAGCCATAAAGAACTTTGCCGTCAGTTTGAAAAACGCGAAACGGATAAGATATATTGGACTTTGGTACAGGGGATTTTGCAGGAAAAAGAAGGCGTCATTGATGGCAAATTGGCGAAAAATGAGTTTCGCCCCGGCAGTATGATTGTCGCTAAAAAGGGCAAACCATCTGTCACAGAATACAAGGTTTTAGAAGAATTTGAGAAGTATTCACTCGTCGAAGCCCACATTAAAACAGGACGACAACATCAAATTCGCGTTCACTTTCGGCACATCGGTCATCCGCCTGCGCTTGACCCAATTTATAATAATAAATCCGAATTTTTTCTTTCCGAAATAAAAAGAAAATACACGCAAGCCGGACGCGGAAAAGAGGAGCGTCCGCTGATGTCGCGCACTACGCTGCACGCACACACGCTACGCCTCACACATCCGGTCACAAAAGAAAGAATGAGCTTTCAGGCTGATTTGCCAAAGGATTTTAGAGCGGTTTTGACACAGCTTCGCAAATGGGGCTAAGTAACACAGGCTTCCAGCCTGCACTCGCGTATTACCTATGCAAACGCGAGTGCAGGCTGGAAGCCTATGTCGCGTCAACTGTCACAATACAGGCATTAGAAGTAGGAATTACACTTAAATATAACACAAATTAGCTATGTTTATAAACTAAGTTCCAACTTAATGAAAAAAGTCTGTACGCTGCCGTTTATTTTTGTGCTTTTAATAAATATATTAATGGCACAAATGCCGCCTGTTCAATTTTCTGTTGAAAGGGGCTTGCAAACTGCGGCTTTCACCTTAAAATTAGCCTCGGATAGTGCTGCCGCGACCATTCGTTATACGCTTGATGGTACTGCGCCTACACCCGAAGTCGGTACGATTTTTACCGAACCGATGACGGTCAATTCATCATCCGTCGTACGAGCTATTGCTTATACGGATACGGATACTTCCGAAGTCCTCACCTATTCCTACTTATTCCTTTCCGACGTTTTTCACCAATATGGCATACCTACGGGATTTCCTGAAAAATGGGGCGAAAATGAGGCGGATTATGAAGTAAGTCCCACGATAGCCGACCATCCTGAATATGCAAGTATGATACGCGAAAGTTTTGATGAATTTCCAATTATTTCATTGGTCACAAATCAAGATTTTTTGTTTGAAGATAGCCTCGGTATCTACACCAATTCCGAAGAAAGGGGCAGCGAATGGGAACGCCCCGTTTCGGTAGAAATGATGCACCCTGATGCCACAGAAGGCTTTTTAGAAAATGCAGGATTACGCATCATGGGCGGCATCACTCGTAATCCTGACCATTACAAAAAACACAGTTTAAGATTATTATTTAAATCGGAATACGGGGCGAAAAAATTAAACTATCCGATATTTGGCGAAGCCGGAGAAAACAAACATAACACGCTGGTATTGAGGATGGTCGGTCAATTTAATGTTACCGACCACCGTTCGTATCAAGCCGAAAAAACACAAATTATTAAAGACCAATTTGCCCGCGAATTGCAAGAAAAAATGGGCAATCCCGCAGTACGTGGGCGATTCGTTCATGTGTTTTTGAATGGATTGTATTGGGGAATGTATAACCTCACCGAACGCCCCGATGCAGCATATATGGAGGAGTATTTTGGCGGAAATAAAACGGATTATGATGCCTTAAATTCGCTCGAACCTGTGGATGGCGATTCGCTCGTATGGTATGAAATGATAGAGCTCGCAGATGCCGGATTGACAAATGACGAAGCCTATAAAAGTATTCAAGAGTACCTCGATTTAGACAATTTTTTCGACTATATGATACTCAATCATTGGGGACTCAATACGGATTGGGATTATCATAATTGGTACGCCACACGCAAGCGCGAGGCGGGCGCGAAATTCAAGTTTTTTAGTTGGGATGCTGAGTTTATGTTGGCATATTTTGGGGATTATTATCAAGGCGTAGTTTACGACCAAAGTGTGTATCCGCATCCGCGACATATTTTTCATAAGTTAATGGAAAACCCAAAAGCACAAATGGAATTTGCAGACCGCGTGCAGTGTCATTGTTTTGATGAAGGCACATTGACGGCAGAAAATACGATAGCACATTACAGCGAATTAAGCGAACAAACGAAAAATATTGCCGTAGCAGAAACCGCGCGCTGGGGTGATATGACGGGCGTACAATACACTTATAATGAACACATTAAGCCAACAACAGATAATATTTTGATAAATCAATTGCCGAATCGTACCGATGATTTGATTGCTTTCTATCGGAATAAAGGCGCATTTCCTGATTTATCTGGTGTCGAATTTGGTCAAAATGGCGGTATGACAATTTCCTCGCAAAATATCTTTTTGACTAACCCAAATGTGTACGGTGAAATTTATTATACCACCGATGGCACCGACCCGCGCATGAATGACGGCAGCCTTTCTCCTACGGCGATTTTGTACGAACATCCTTTTACTATCGCCATAAATGTAGTGGATATAAAAGCACGGGTAGCCCAAATAAATGCTGACCCTACAAGTAATCAATGGTCGGCAATGTGTCCTAAGCGTTTTTTTATAGCCCAAAATCTCAATTCATTGATTATCAATGAAATAAATTACCATCCGGATAGCTTGTGCAGTAGCGGGCAGGGGAGCGAATTGGATTATATCGAACTGGTGAATGCAGGAAATGAAACGATTAATTTGACGGATTGTTATTTTTCACAAGGCGTAAAATATACCTTTCCTTACGGTACAAAATTAGACCCGAATGCGTATTTTATTATTGCTGAAAATATAGATTCATTTAAGGTGTATTATGGTTTCGCGCCTCACGGCGAATACGGCGGCGCACTCTCCAATGCCGGCGAAACCATCGCTATAAATGACCCTTTTCACAACCTGATTGATATAGTAGAATTGGACGATATAAGCCCCTGGGATGCCGAACCCGATGGCGGCGGTCCTTCACTCGAATTACTGAATCCCGATTGGAATAATAATAACGCATTAAATTGGTTTCGAGCAGATTATGCATGTAAAGGTACGCCCGGCGCAGCCAACTCGCGTTATTGCGAATTTGCGGAAGAACGTGTGGTCATCAATGAAATAAATTATAATTCGGACAATAGCGCAGACCCCGGCGATTGGGTCGAACTGTATAATCCGATGCCCTACGAATTAGATTTGTCAGGCTGGCAGTTTTTTGATGAAAATAATGCTTTTACCTTTCCCGCAGGTGTCACACTTTCGGCTGGTGCGTATATGGTCTTGGTAGAAGATTCGACCATGTTTGCGTCCATTTTTCCAAATGTGTCAAATTACATTGGTAGTTTCGGCTTCAATTTGAGTGGGGAAGGGGAGCGTATTACGATTTTGGCGGATGGTTTGTGTGTGGCGGATTACGTTATTTACGACGACGATGCTCCCTGGGATACAACGCCGGACGGCACGGGCGCAACGCTTTCACTCATCAGCACAGGCTTTGATAATAACCTTTATTCGTCGTGGATACCTTCGACTTATCTGACTGCGCCACGAGGCACACCGGGTAGGGAAAATGTACTTTGTCCGACGACTACCGTAACGATTCCACCAAGTATTTGTAATGCAGAAAAAGTCGTATTAAAACCTGATAATTTGAATGAAGGAATTAATTATCAATGGATTGTAAATGGAAATATTGCGAATATAATTGAGGCGGATTCGCTCGAAATGATGTGGGAAACAGCGGGGAATTATACCGTCCAATTGCTCACTCAATACTACGAATGTTCGAGTACCCAATTCCTACAAATTACAGTAGAAGAATGTACGCCGCCACCGACGTGCGTCGAAATTGACCTAAAAGTCATGCTCGAAGGTGCGTATAAAACCACTACGGGAATGATGACGACCAAACTAAATACGGTCAGAAAATTGCTACCCGGTCAGACGCCCGCAAGCAATCTCGTAGTACCGACCCCAGCAGGTCAACCCTACGGCATTTTTCCCTGGAATTATGTAGGGACGGAAGGCGCAGATTTTACAGTGGCGGATTATACCGATGATGTGGTGGATTGGGTTTTGGTTTCTTTCCGAGCAGCGCCCGAAGCAGCTTCAGAAGTGAGCCAAACGGCAGCACTTTTATTGAGTAATAGTGCGGTAAATTTTATTGATAGATGTCCTTTAGACTTGTCACAAAACATTGATTCTGTCTATGTTATAGTTGAACATCGTAGCCATATTGGAGTAATGACGCCCAATAAAATTCCCATTTTAAATGGCGTATTGAATTACGATTTTACTTTGCAAGACAGCTACAAAGACCCCACTTCGTATGGGCAGAAACAAGTTGCGCCCGATGTGTGGAGCATGTACTGTTGCGACGGAAATCAGCAAGATATGCCGAGTTTTGATATTAACGGAAATGACAAAACTATATGGTTTGAGAATAATGGATTTTTCGATTTATACATTCCTGCCGATTATAATATGGATGGTGACATCAATGGCGCAGATAAGGCAATTTGGGTAGGAAATAACGGTATCTCTTCGCGAGTACCTAAGTGACAGTAGTCTATATATGTTTTTTAAAATTTTTTCTTACTTTGTACCTATATTATTAAAATGTCGTCTCAAATATTCACTCGCGTACCATTATAATACCTTAAGGATGAAAAGATAATAAACGTTACATCTTCACGCCGTTATTTTTTCTTTACACGAGCCAAATTTGACGCAAATAACGGGTTATTTTAGGAGAATTTGGTGAAGTATAAAGGAAAAAGAACAAGTCGAGAATATATATTTATTTTGTTCCTGTTCCTTATCTACAAAAAACTGAATAACTTTGGTATGTTCCTTGCGTGCTTGTCTTCCTTGAACCAGCCATTTTACTAACTCTTACATTTATTTGGCTTACCAAATCATAATATCAAAAATAAATCGATATAACATATTGTATTGATAATTCCGCATAAAATATGATGATTTTAAGAAAAAGATTTCGCCAAAAGGTATCTTTAATACTTGCATTTTTGTGTGTAGTATTTAGCTCGCAAATATTCGCACACGGACCTGTGCATGAGAGTATTATACGGGTAACAAAGGAAATAGAAGCAAGTCCCGACAGTGCAGAATTATACCTTCAACGCGGGCAATATTATCAGGTAGATGATAATTTTGATAAAGCCTTTTCGGACTTCACCAAAGCACGCGAATTGGCACCTGATTTTCAAATTATTGACTTGCAATTTGCCAAATTATTTGCGAAAAATAACTACGCAAATTCAGCCTTAATATACGTCAATCAATACCTTATTAACCAACCGGAAAATCTAAATGGACTGATGTCGCGAGCAGCTATTTATACCCAACTTGGAGAAGATTCTTTAGCAGTTTTAGATTTTGAAAACGGTATCGCGCAAGCGGAAAACCCTGTGCCGGAGTACTACCTTGATATTTCAAAAGCAGTACTTGCCGCCGATTCTACCAATTTTAACAATGCCATAAAATGGTTGCAAAAAGGGGAAGAAACCATTGGATTTAATATCGTTCTGCGTTCTCATGCAATTGATTTAGCTATACTTAAAGGTAATTATAATCAAGCAATTACATATATAGATGAAATTATTGAGAAAATGAAACGAAAGGAAAAATGGCTCGTCAAAAAAGCCGAAACCTACGAAGTTGCCAATCGTCCAAAAGAAGCCTATGCAACCTATGCCAAAGCTTTATTATCTATAAAACAACTTCCCCGACACACTCGTGGCACTCGAAATGTCACCGAGTTAGAAGCGAAAGCGATACTAAAAACCATTAAATTAGAAAAGTATAAATAATTAAAAATAAGTACCGAGCCGTAATTATGTATAGGTAATTACGATTTGGTGCTTAAGTCTATCCCGATAACCATACGAGATAAATTTAAAAACCTGACAATCTTCTAATATGAATATAAAAGGCTACCTATTAATCATTAGTTTTTTACTCCTCTCTTTTTACGTTTTTTCGAACGATAAGACTCCCGACCTCACAAATTTCGATACACCCACTGCCACCAATGCAGTCTTAATACCTTTCGGAGATTCATGGAAATACCGTGATAATGGCTCCAATCAAGGCACAGCATGGAGAGCTCCCGGATTCAATGACAACCCGTGGTCAAGCGGCGATGCCGAATTTGGCTATGGAGATGGAGATGAAAACACCGTTGTCAGTTATGGCAATTTTTCCAACAACAAATATATTACAACCTATTTTCGCAAAACATTTACAATAGCGGACGTCACTGCACACAGTGCCATGCGTATCGGCATAGTGTACGATGACGCGGCAGTAATCTATATCAATGGAATACAAGTGGCAAGCTACAACATGCCTGCAACTTTCAATTACCAAACAACGGCTTTAAATAATACAGGCGATAATGTATTAGCATACAAAGAAATACAAACCGCTTATTTCCAAAACGGCTCAAATACTATTGCAGTAGAAATTCACCAAAGAAACAATTCGAGCTCTGACATCAGTTTTGATTTTCTATTAGAAGATATAGCAGGCGTTGATACCGATGGTGATGGCATACAAGACAATATCGAATGTACCGCAATCCCATGTGAAGATTCGGACAATGACAACACACCCGATTATCAAGATACAGACGATGATAACGACGGTATCGCTACCATTGACGAAAACCTTCCGGCACCCAACGACGATTTTGACAATGATAATATTCCTAACTATCTGGACTTAGATTCGGACGGCGATGGATTAAATGATGCCACAGAATGTGCAGGGGGAAGCCCATGCGTAAATACAGATGGTACAGATAATCCGGACTATCTAGATACAGATGCTGATGACGATACCGTAAATGATAGTATAGACGGCTGCCCCATTATTTTCGGTACAGTTGCTACAAATGGTTGCCCTGACGATGATGGTGATGGCATTGGAAGTGCCGATGACAATTGTCCTCTTGATGCCGGACCTGCCTGCACCAATGGCTGCCCTGACAGCGATTCGGACTGTGTAACCGATATAGATGACGCCTGCCCAAATGACGCCGGAAGCATCCCTGCCAATGGATGCCCCGATGCCGACAACGACGGCGTTCAAGATACTGACGACCTCTGCATCAATGATGCCGGATTCCCCTGTACAGACGGCTGCCCTGATGCAGATGGCGACTGTGTAGAAGATACCATAGATGATTGTCCCGCCGATGCAGGTAGCGTCTGTGCCAATGGCTGCCCCGATGCCGACAACGATTGTATTGTAGATGCCGACGACGACTGCCCGACTATTGCAGGTGTCCCCTCTGCCAATGGCTGCCCCGACGCCGATGGTGACAGTATTCAAGATGCCGACGACGACTGCCCGACTATTATAGGTATTCCCTCTGCCAATGGCTGCCCCGATGCCGACGGCGATGGCACACAAGATGCCGAAGACGCCTGTATAAATGTAGTCGGTCCAATTTGTGCCGGAGGTTGCCCTGATGGCGATGGTGACTGCGTTGCTGACAATGTTGATGACTGCCCAGCGACACCCGGTAGTATTCCTGCCAATGGCTGCCCCGATGCCGATAACGATGGCGTCATAGATGCCGATGATTTATGTCCAAACGATCCGGGCAGTATCTGTGCGGATGGTTGTCCAGATGCCGACAATGATTGTATCGTAGATGCTGACGATGCCTGCCCCAATCAAGCAGGCGTCCCTTCTGCCGACGGCTGTCCCGATGCCGATGGCGATACTATACAAGATGCTGACGACGACTGTCCTACAATAGTCGGCGTCCCTTCTGCCAATGGCTGCCCCGATGCCGATGGTGACGGCACCCAAGATGCCAACGATGACTGTATAAATGAAGTAGGTGTAGCATGTGCCAATGGTTGTCCCGACTCCGACAATGACTGTATCGGCACACCCTTCGATGATTGTCCCAACATTTACGGTACAGCAGCAGGAAATGGTTGTCCGCGCATCTATCGTGGTCCTTATTTGCAAAATATGACAACAACGAGCACAATCGTTCGTTGGAGAACAGATATTTCCAATCAAAGCGCAGTACATTACGGCACTTCGCCTGCCAACCTCACTAATGTAGTTTCCAATACAGGAAATACGACCGAACATTCTGTCAAAATTACAGGATTACAACCCAATACAATTTATTATTATGGAGTAGGCACCCCCAGTGGCTACGTAGTTGGTGGTGATGCCGATCACTATTTCAAAACCTCCCCAAACGAAGGCGATGAGGGTGACTACCGCTTTTGGGTACTCGGCGATTGTGGTACAGCAAATAACAACCAACGCGCGGTACGCAATGCATACTACAATTTTAATGGCAATACACACACCGATGGTATTCTTATGCTCGGTGATAACGCTTATAATGATGGTACAGATAATGAATATCAATATGCCATATTTCAGAATATGTATGAAGACCTACTAAAAAACACTGTAATGTGGTCAACACGAGGCAATCACGAAAGAAATGCCGATGTATATTATGATATATACGATTTTCCTACAAACGGAGAAGCCGGAGGCATGGCATCCGGCTCAGAAGCATATTATTCATTTGATTATGGAAATATTCACATTGTCTCATTAGATTCTTATGTTTCGAATAGGAGCTCCAACGGTGCAATGCTCACGTGGCTCGAAAATGACCTCGCCTCTACTACACAGAAATGGATAGTTACTATATGGCATCACCCACCCTATTCTAAAGGCTCGCACGACTCCGACACCGAAGGACGAATGGTAGAAATGCGCCAAAACGCCGTACCTATCCTCGAAGAATACGGCGTTGACCTTATGCTTTCGGGGCATAGCCACTCCTACGAGCGTTCATATTTAATGAAAGGGCAATACGGAAAATCTAATACATTTGACCCGGACCAACATGCCATAGATGAAGGATGGGGACGCGAGGATGTCGATTCTGTTTACACCAAAACAATAAGTGGTGTATTTGCAGGAGAAGGAACGGTATATGCCGTTGCAGGTTCTTCAGGAAAAATCAGTAACGCACCACTCAATCACCCCATTATGAAAACGGATTTTGTCCAACTCGGCTCACTCGTACTCGATGTCAGCGGCGACACGATGGATGTAAAATTTATCAATAATATAGGCGGAATACCCGATTATTTTACCATCGTAAAAGATACCACCCCTTACAGCGCAAATAATGACGCAGACGGCGACAGTGTATTAGATATTACCGAATGTCCAAACGGCTTTCCATGTCGTGATTCTGATAATGACGGTATAGCTGATATTTATGACACGGATGATGATAATGACGGTATTCCGACGATAGACGAAAATATAGCAGGATTTGAAAATGTAGATGGCGATGCACTACCCAATTATCTTGATACCAATTCAGATGGAGATGGATTGCTCGATTCGCAAGAATGTAGCACGCTTCCATGTGTAAATAGCGATACAGACGGATTGCCCAACTTCCTTGATACCGATTCTGACGACGATACTGTATTAGATGGAATCGACCAATGCTACCTTGAAGCAGGTACAGTAGCCACTAATGGTTGCCCTGATGCTGACGGTGACGGCATTCAGGATGCGAATGATAGCTGCCTCACCGAAGCCGGACCAGCTTGCACCAATGGTTGTCCTGATATCGACGGTGATTGCATTGCCAATACAAATGATGATTGCCCCAATGTACGAGGAACAGCTGCCAATAACGGTTGCCCACAAGTCGTTCGTGGACCTTACATTCAAAAACTAACGCCTACAAGTGCTGTCGTCAAATGGCGTACAGACGTAGCGATTAGTTCGGGATTATTTTACAAACAAGTAGGAAGCAACACCACCTTATCAGGTACAAACACAGCACTCACTACCGACCATGAAATTGAGATTACGGGTTTGACATCAAATACAAAATACTACTACACACTTGGAGATAAAGGTACTGAATTTACGACAATAGAGACATCGACTTATATACAAACTGCACCCACCACAGGGGAGGATGGATTTTACCGTTTCTGGGTATTAGGCGATTGCGGTACGGCAAACAACAACCAACGCGCAGTGCGTAATGCCTTTTATAATTTTCATGGTGGCGGTCATTTGGATGGCATTTTGATGCTCGGCGACAATGCCTATAACACGGGGACGGATGCACAATATCAAAATGCGGTATTTGAAAATATGTACGAAGACCGTCTCCGAAACACTGTACTATGGTCAACAAGAGGTAATCACGAATATTACGCCAACACATACTACGATATATTTACCTTCCCAACGAATGGCGAAGCAGGCGGACTCGCCTCGGGTACAGAGGCGTATTATTCATTTGACTATGGAAATATTCACTTTGTCGTATTGGATTCTTATGGTTCAAACAGAAGCGCAGGTGGTGCAATGCTCACTTGGTTGGAAAATGACTTAGCACAAAACAGCCAACGCTGGACAATCGCCTTTTTCCACCATCCACCCTATACCAAAGGTTCGCACGACTCTGATTCTGAAACACAACTCATAGAAATGCGCCAAAATGCACTCCCAATTCTTGAAGATGCGGGCATAGACTTGGTGCTTTCCGGTCACAGTCATTCCTACGAGCGGTCCAAACTTATTAACGGACATTACGGCTACTCTGCCTCATTCAATGAAAGCGCTATGGTCGTAGATGAAGGTTCCGGACAACCCACTTACTGCAAACAAGAAGGTGGTGTATTTGAAGGAGAAGGTGCGGTATATATCACGGCAGGTTCTTCCGGAAAAATATCCGGCGGTGCGCTCAATCACCCCGTTATGCATGCCTCTATCAACTCACTGGGTTCATTGCGATTGACGGTACAAGACTCTGTTTTGTTAGGACAATTTAATACCCCTACGGGCAATTTAGATTATTTTAGAATTACGAAAAAAACCGACCTCCTCACCGATACCGACAACGACGGTATCTTAGATAGCGACGAATGTCCGGGCGGTCGTCCTTGCGCCGATTTTGACAATGACGGTATACCCGATTTCAATGATACGGATTCGGACAATGACAGTATTGCCGATGCCGATGAATGCCCCGGCGGCGTGCCTTGTCTTGATTCAGATGGTTCACAAGGACCGGATTACCTCGATACCGACTCCGACGGCGATGGCGTCAGCGATGCCAATGAATGTCCCGGAGGCGCACCTTGTCCCAATACCGACGGTATAGGCTTACCCGATTTTCAAGATAGTGATAGCGACGAAGATGGCGTCTTAGATGGCTCTGATGCTTGCCGAACAATTGCAGGAGATGCCTCAGCGGCTGGTTGCCCTGATGCCGATGGCGATTCTGTACAAGACTCACAAGATGCTTGTCCAAACGATTTTGGTCTATTGATTTATAATGGTTGCCCGTGCCTCAAACTCAACCTGCGAGTCGTACTCGAAGGACCCTACGATAAAGCAATGGATGACATGTCCACTTTGCTCAGTAGTGAACGTCGATTATTGCCAGGGCAAACGCCTACGAGCGCACTTGTATCACCTACACCTGCCGGACAACCTTACTCCGGTCCACCGTGGAACTATGCAGGTATAGAAGGTGCTGCTTTTACCAATGCCGACTACTCTGCTGACGTAGTCGATTGGGTCTTAATCTCGCTGCGTACAGGCACAAGCAAAGCCAGCGAAGTAGCACAATCCGCTGCCCTAGTACTCAAAGATGGTACGATACAATCAGCAATGAACTGCCCGATTCAGGTGCAACAAAGCGGACCTTTCTATGTCGTCATCGAGCATCGCAACCACATGGGTATCATGTCTGCCGCACCCATTGAAGTCGTCAATGCAGAAATGACCTACGATTTCTCTACACAAGACTCTTATCGTGACCCAACAAGTGTTGGACAAAAACAACTCGCCAACGGAAAATGGGTCATGTATGCAGGAGATATGAATCAAACAGCAGACAATCCAAGTTATGACATCAATGGTACTGATAAAGCCATTTGGCAAGATGATAATGGGCAATTTGACCAGTATGCACCTGCCGACATCAATCTTGATGGTGACATCAATGGTTCGGATAAAATTCCGTGGGAAGAAAACAATGGCAACAGCTCGCGTGTGCCGAAAGAATAGTGCAGGCGATTTTAATCGCATATAAAAAATAAACGAAGCGCAAGGTCTATGACCTTGCGCTTTTTTGTTTGCGTAACGTGAGCTTCCAGCTCGTAGTATTCTTAAAAAACGGTTCTTTGACAAATTCCGTGGCATGTATGTTCATTTGGGCGTGTCCCCCTCCTTATCAGTCGGGGGTCGGGCTATCCGGCACTCTCTCCATTTCGCTATCGCTTCATTTCGTTCAAACAACACCTCCTATCCCTCACGCGAGAATGGCACGTAGCACGGAGCATCCAGCCCGTGTTTCATGCAGACGCTACAAAAACAACCAAAGCCATATACCCCTACGATGTGTCGCTTTTTTATTTTGGAAACCGTAATTAACCCCAAAATTAGCACTTCCTATTTTTCATTTTCAAACTTAAAACAAGCACCAAGCCAATAAAAAATCCCAAAAACATAATTCCGTAAAAATGCCACTTCGCTATAAATTCATTCCGAATTTAGAAACTATAAATTTTAAAGTTTTTTAATAAAACAAATTTTATTTTAAAATAATTTTAAATAAACGAATTTATTTTGAATTTCATTCAAGTTAATGCTATATTTATAAAGTATCGCCTAACTCACAAGGAAGAAAATATTAGCCTGTTTTCATCCATTAAAACTAAGTTTTTTTAGGTATCACTACCCTCATTTCAAATGATAATGAACATGCAGTAAATAAGTTCTTTTATGATGATAACTTTGATTTCGCTGATTTTGAAGTGAGAAAAAAGTATTTGAAATTAGTATTTTAATAAAAATTAATAATTCATAAAGTATTGACAATTAAATACTTATAAGTTTAAACTGGTTTTTGATAAATCATGCTTCAAATTATCAACAACAAAATAGAAGCCAATTAAAAGCTTAAATAAATTTAGTGTGTCACAAATCGGTGACATTAAAGGTACGGTAGTACCGTCCCCGTTTATAGCAAGGTCTAAAGAACAACCAATTAAGGTACGTAGTACCGACACCGTTAGCGCGTACAAACGGTGTCGGTGCTACGCACCTTGATTAGCTTTGGGTTTACTTTTTCTACAAACGGTGTCGATGCTAACGCATCTTATCGGTATCGCAACGACCACCGATTTTTGACACACTTAAATAAATTTATGTTTATTTTTTAATTTTATAAATATTTAATAATCAATTAATAAAATTTATTTTACTGAAGGCAGATAAAAATATAGAACATTGGAAATATAAGCAAGTCGATTTGAGTCCGATTTTGTATAAAGAACCTGTGAAAAAAGACTTTTCAGAAAAATTGTAATACGGAAATGGTGGACCTCGACCCGATGGCTCCCAATGACTACGACGACCTGCAAGAACTTATCCGCAATCACTTCCGACATACGGGTAGCAAACGTGCGCTGGCGATGTTGCAAGATTGGGAGAAGACGAAAGGGGATTTTGTGAAGGTGATGCCGAGGGATTATAAAAGGGTTTTGGAGAAGAAGGGTGAGGGGGTGCGGTTGGTGGCTGCGTGAGGGGAAATACCCTCCATTTATCTATTGCCTTTTATTTTGTTATGTGTTTTACATAGCATTTCACAGTTTTTTATATCCGTTGCACCTCCTTTACTCCATGCGGTTACATGGTCAGCATCCATATCTTTGATTGCCCAAATCTTGCTTTTGTTTGCAGAATGACCTAAAGCACAATGTGGACAATTAGAAATATTTTTCGCTTTTGCTTCTGCCGTTTGTTTGGCATAAACAGCTCTTTTGGTCGCTTCATCAAATACACGTATATCTAATAACTTAAAATTAGTTGAACCGCCAAGAATAAATTCAAAGCCCCCCTTTCTCTTCTTAACAAAAGGGTCGCCATATAGTCTATGGACTTCTTCACTTACTTTATTCGGGTCGTAAGCATTCTTGTAATAAGTTTTATATAAACGTCCCCACTCCAAACCACACATTTCTTTTTCAACGTCAATAAATACTCCACTTACCCAATCAAGGACAGTATTGAAATATGTCTTTAATTCGTTGATATTATCATCCCTGCGGTGTTTACTCATATAGTCCACAATATTTCCTTTACTAACCCAGTTTAATGCACATTTCAGAAAATCCTGTCTGTCGGCATCACCTTTAACATAAGCACTCCATTTTTGGATGTTTGCATTCTGGCTATTGCTAAACTCTGCTTTTGCATGCGTTACAAATGGACCGGAAAAAATAGCATTATTGACTTCTTGGTCATTTAAAGGAATGCCTGCTATATTAATAGTACGAAACCAATTTTTTATTTCACTTTCTTCACCCTCGCATTCGTAAATAGTAAGCTTCGTCTCTAGAATTTTATTCTTTCTGTCGGTGGCAATGCCGCTAAAATATTGTTCCATACCATTTTCATCTTTGAAGGGAAACTTGTTGGTAACGTACCGCCCGAAGCTGGTAATACGTTGTTGCCCATCCAAAATTTCAAACTCATTATCATTTACTTTAACAAAATAAATTAATCCGAGGGGATATCCTTTGAGTAGAGAGTCTATTACCGCAACATCCTTTTTTCCATCAGCATAGATGTAATTTCGTTGATATTCAGGTTGTATAGTTAGCTTTCCTGAAAGCCCAAATAGACCTTTCCCCTCAAGCTTATTATATACAAAGCCTTCGCAAATATCCTTTACAGTAATGTCCGTTCTTAATTTTGTTATCATTGGTTATCTTCTTTTTATGAATATACGTTTGTATACTTTTTTACCATCTACGTAAGGTTCATTGTGTTTCTTAAAATGCGGTAGTTTATATTTTGCGTCAACCACACCGTTATCACTTGCTCCAATTATTTTAAACTGTTCAGGGTTGTATTTATCCAAAAAAGTAATAGGAACTCCCATTACACCATCATAATCACTAGGTATCGCATCTGTATAAGGAACCTCAATTGCATCATAGTTGTCGTATTTAGCATACTCTTTTCCTTTAATATTCTTATGGGAGCTGAACTTTACATTATCACTCATTGTCATAAGTGGTAATGGTTGGTGTCTCTTACCATGATCTAAATTGGTAAACCAAAGACAATTATTAGTAGCAACTATTCTATTACCATCTTCATCAATTCGGGCTTCAGTCCCATACAATTCATATGACTGCGGCACTATAAAACCAGAAATCCATCTTCCCATCCCTGTACCTAACCATATTTTATTTTCTTTAATGAGAGGAAAAACTTCTTTGTAAGTGATAGCATTAATATTTGCGATAATTAGGATTTTTTTGTCATAGTCAACAAGTTGTCTTATATACTCACGAAATAGACTAAATGGTGGATTAGTAATTACATAGTCAGATTGCTCCAATAGTGACAAAGATTCATCACTGCGAAAGTCACCATTACCTTCTAATGGTGTCCATTCATTTTGCTTATTTTGTTTTAACTGTAATGCAACATCTTTCAAGCTAAATTCTCCATCCCCATCTATATCACCAACTTCATTAATAATAAACTTGTTCGCAGTTACCTTTGGACGACCTTTGGATTTTGGTAGAGTTTTATCATTTCCAAATAATTGAAGTTGCGTATTGGCAATAGGTGAGGGTTTGTAACTTGTAGTAATAAGCTGTCTCAAACCAATTCTGTCAAAGTTCAAAACGAAATAGCGAAAAAAATTACTCTCAAATGGGTCATCGCAATTACAATAAACAACCTTATCTCGAAATACATTAGGGTTATATTCTAAATAAGCTTCCACCTCTTTTTGAATATCAATAAATTGCGTGTAGAATTCATCACTTTTTGATTTTTTAGCTTTATGTAATAATTTGTTTGTTGCATTTCTTGCCATATTTTTCTATTTCATAGCAACTCAAAAATATACGCAATATTGCGCTTTTACTCTGCAATTTGGAGTGCTATACGCCATACCCTTTCTATCTGTACAAAACTGAAAAGTATCTATCAGTAAGCCAGTTCCTTCAAAGCTATCGCTCACCTGTGCGAAGGTAAGTCATATTTGTTATTTTTCAAAATATCTGTGGGTGAGTGAGAGGTGAGATGCTGTCCGTATGTTATTATTGTAGTTGGTTTTTATTCTTTTATTTTAGTCTCACCTGCCCAGAAGCAAGCTATTTCATAATCCATATAAGGGTCTTTACCTGATAAATTGATACACCATTGCCAATCCACAACATCAGTATTGGTCAATATTTTCAATGTTGAACCATTCTCGAAATCAATTGTCAGATTTTTCATTTTGTCTAAGCTAATCTGAATTATCGTTTTCCTGAGATTTGCAGCCATAATTGTTGACTTCGAGACATCTTCTTTATCAACACTGTAGTTGAACTCGTTATAATTTTCTTTCAGAAACGCAGTTATTTTACTTTCCTCTTTAAACTCAATAGTATGTGCCGAGAGCCAAAAGTTTCCAATGCACATATCCCATGTATCTCCCACACTGAATCTTGAGATAAATTCTCCTAAGAGTTTTTTATTCAATATTTCTAAGTCTCTTTTCATTTAATGAACTAAAAGTATCTATCAGCAAGCCTGTTCCTTCAAAGCTATCCCTCACCTGTGCGAAGGTAAGTCATATTTGTTGTTTTTCAAAATATCTGTGGGTGGGTGAGAGGTAAGATGCTGTCCGTATGAAGCCTTATGTGTTAGCCCGTAGGCTTTAATTCTTTTTTTGAAAGATGCGTCATTAACTCAATCAAAGCCTCGCCGCCTACGATTAAGGCTAAATTATTTTTGTTTCTTTTCGCGCTTTCTTTTTCTTGTACAAAATCTCGTAATTGCTGTAGTACCTGATTGGGATTATATCTATTATAAATGATGTAAGGCTCGGTAAACTCCGGGTGGATAGCCACGGTATCTTCAATTAAGAAAATTCTTGATTTGTTGAAATGAATGGCAATCTCCCATTCTTGATAAACCATTGCATTTTGATTGATACTGCCGTCACCTGTAAGAATACCAATAAATAAATCGCAAGTTCTGATGTTGTAATTCGTCATGGTGACTAATTCAGCACTTGGGTCAGATGAATAGATGGTTCCTTTAGAAGTTACTCCAACATTAAGCAATTCGCGGGAAAGTAAACTTATTAAATATAAGTCGTTCTGGATTAATGAATAGGATAAGAATGCTTGCATTTTTAACTACTTTTTTGTGTCGCAGAGTAAATTGGGAAAAAATCGTCATGTAGGTATGGTCTATGTCTGATGTAGGTAAGTCATATTTGTTATTTTTCAAAATGTGTGTGGGTGCTGATGTTGGAGTAACTCGCTTATGTTTAAAGTGGTCAAATTCGACTACTTTAAAATTGTTATTTTTAAAAGCATCATTTACGTCCGCCTTTGTTAATTACCCCGAATTCGGGGTAATTAAAATTTGGGTTGTTCACCTTTTCCCAAGTGCCTAAGTACTCCAAAGTGTAATTTCCTATATTTGGTCGCCAAGTTGTTCCATGATGACCTCGCTGATGTCCAGTATACGGTGGCAGGTTGCTTCCTTCATGATTTTGTGTGAGTAAATTTATTATGAATTAGGTGTATGGGCTTAGTCCTCCGGTTGTTCGAGAATACGTTGAATTTCCTCTACCGAAACTTCGAGTATATCGGCGATTTTCGGGGCGGCAAAGCCCTCTTTTTTTAAATTTAATGCCGCTTTCTGATTGACATCATTCCTCATATTTTCCCGTATTTGGTCACCGAGTTGTTCCAAGATAACCTCGCTAATATCCTTTGTACCGGTGTAAGTGTAAGCTACTTCATTCATTTTTGTTACAAAATTTTCTGTTAGTGATTTATCTTCAAAGTTAACATAAAAGCCAAGAAAAGTCAAGATATTTCGGATGCGATTTTTGGAATAGCCCATTTCGAGGAAGCGACGAATGATTTTAAATTTGAGGTCATAGAGTGCTGTATCTTCGGGCTTATTTTTTCGCAGATTATACCATGCCGTTTCCATGATAATGGAGAATATATTGTCTTTATCTTGGAAGTCAGCCAATGTTTTTTCCGCCAATTTGTAGGTGTTAAAACTGTACACCATTTCTGTACCCCAACAAAAAATTCGGTGTTCAGTAGGATGAAAATTCGGGTCATCATCCGTAAAAATAGCGAGTGCTGTCACGGGTTTTTGGTACTTCTCAAGGATGCGGTAAAAGTATTCAAACATGCGCCTTGTAAATTCCGCATCCACATAGCCCTGAACCTCTATGTGGATGAGCAACCATTGAGTTTCGCCCGTTTTTAGGGTCACTTCGATGAGTTTATCTAAGCGTCTGTTTTGGGTATCGTTATTGAGTTCGGGAAAGAGTTTGAAAAATTCCTCACCCAAAAAACGGACACCTTTAGAGAAGTCAATCTGCGCTGCCATGAGTGGAAAAAAGAAACGCAGACAAGGTTCTGTTTCTCCTTCGATGATGAGTTTCCACAGTGTATCTTTCGGAATTCTAAAGTTGGTGAGATTTAACCTCATTTTGTTTTTTAATATATTTTTTTAGTTTAAATATCTATACAAAGCTGAAAAGTATCTATCAGCAAGCCTGTTCCTTCAAAGCTATCCCTCACCTGCACGAAGGTAAGTCATATTTGTTATTTTTCAAAATATCTGTGGGTGAGTGAGAGGTGAGATGCTGTCCGTATGTTATTATTGTAGTTGGTTTTTATTCTTTTATTTTAGTCTCACCTGCCCAGAAGCAAGCTATTTCATAATCCATATAAGGGTCTTTACCTGATAAATTGATACACCATTGCCAATCCACAACATCAGTATTGGTCAATATTTTCAATGTTGAACCATTCTCGAAATCAATTGTCAGATTTTTCATTTTGTCTAAGCTAATCTGAATTATCGTTTTCCTGAGATTTGCAGCCATAATTGTTGACTTCGAGACATCTTCTTTATCAACACTGTAGTTGAACTCGTTATAATTTTCTTTCAGAAACGCAGTTATTTTACTTTCCTCTTTAAACTCAATAGTATGTGCCGAGAGCCAAAAGTTTCCAATGCACATATCCCATGTATCTCCCACACTGAATCTTGAGATAAATTCTCCTAAGAGTTTTTCATTCAATATTTCTAAGTCTCTTTTCATTTAATGAACTAAAAGTATCCATCTGCAAGCCTGTTTCTTCAAAGCTATCCCTCACCTGTGCGAAGGTAAGTCATATTTGTTATTTTTCAAAATGTGTGTGGGTGGGTGAGTTGAGTATGCACGGGCTGGATGCCGTCATTCGTAGAGACAAGGCATGCCTTGTCCCTACGAATGGTATTTTTTATCCGAAAATATCTTTTGCATTTAATTGAAAATCAATGGTTTCGCATGTCGCTATACCGGAGTCATCAATAATTTCCTCGAATAAATACTTGTCTCCGTCGGGCTGACGATATACATGGATTTTATAGTCATTCAAATCTATCACCCAATATTCGGGGATGCCTGCGAGGGCGTACATCTGTAATTTTTCTCCGGTATCGTACTCAAAAGAAGATTCAGCAACTTCGATGAGTAAGTAAACATCGTCGGGTTTGGGATGACGTTTTTTGTATGTTTTTTTGGGAAGTTTTACAACTGCCAAATCCGGTTCGGTTGATGAAACATCGGGAATATGTATTGTAGATTGGCATCGAATGACCGCTTTGCCTCTAAGTTGGTAATGGAGTTCATCGTCACATTCACCCGTCACATATGCGTGTGGACTGTTTATCGGACTCATATATCGTATTTTACCATTAATCAACTCCACCCGTGCATCACGCGGAATAATCCCTACTTCTGCCATTTTGTAGTAATCATCAGTGGTCAGTAAAAATTCTTGTGTAGTTGGTGCTGTTGCTATCATGCTATCTATTTTTTTGTGTAATTTAAGGGTTTATTGGGAGAAATCAAAACAGCGCAATGGCAAGCCTGTTTCTTCAAAGCTATCCCTCACCTGTGCGAAGGTAAGTCATATTAGTTATTTTTCAAAATATCTGTGGGTGCTGATGAGAGGTGAGATGCCATCAATCTATGCCGATAATCTTGTCTTGATGCAATTCAATCAAATCATATCCGGCGAGTGCGTCGATGATTTTGGGCAGTGACACCTCAAAAAGTGCGCTCAAATCTTTCAAACGCATATTGCCCACTTTGACCATGACGAGTTTGGGTGGCTTGCGGTGTAGAAGGAACGTATTGTAGAAATCTGCGTCTTTACTGACGACGGTTGCCATGCGTTCTACGGCGAGTTCGTTAATCAATTCATCAGGTGTTTTGTTGCCCATTTCCAAGTCAGAAGTATGGATAGCTTCGTGACCGAGTACCTCTATTTGCGTTACGATAATACGCGGCAGGTGAGCATCAATAATGAAAACTATATCAAGCGGCTATATCGGTAATTAAAATACTTTTAGTCTTGATAGCGGCGGCAGCATAAGCAAGACAAGCCAGTATATCTTCACGCTCCAAGTCGTCAAACTCCGCTAAAATATCCTCAATCGTATCTCCTCCGGCTAAGTATTCCAAGATACTTTCCACCGGATAACGCATACTGCGTATCACGGGTTTGCCATGTGATACTTGCGGGTCTATTGTGATGCGTTGCAATAATTTCATTGTGTATAATTTTTCTGCAAGATAGGGTTTTTTTTGACGGAATGTGTGATTTGTAGTGGTTTACATTCGTAGAGAAAATTCATGAATTTTCTCTACGAATGGGGTTGTTTTCATCCAAAAATATCTTCCACCGTCAACTGAAAATCAAGCGTTTCGCATTTTGCGACACCGTTTTCTCCGATAATTTCTTCAAACAAATATTGCTCGCCTTCCGGCTGACGGAATACTCGAATATTGTATTTATTCAAATCCAATACCCAATACTCACGTATGCCCGCACGCGCGTAAGACTTCAATTTTCTGCCCGTATCGTAATAAATAGAGGACTGCGCCACTTCGATGATGAGGTGAATATCTTCGGGTTCGGGGTGTTGCTCGGTGTATTCGTGTGGATAATGCTTCGCAACTACCAAGTCCGGTTGTGGCATAGAACGCTTGTGTAGGCGGATGGGATTTTGAGATTTGATAATATACTGACTACTGAGTTCAAGTATTAAAATTTTGTTCAATTTATCTACCTTGCTCGAATGGAGGCTTTTTATCGGACTCATATTTATTAGTTTACCATCAAGCAATTCCACCCGTGCATCCTGTGGAATAATCCCTACTTCTGCCATTTTGTAGTAATCATCAATGGTCAGTAAAAACTCTTGTGTAGTTGGTGCTGTTGCTGTCATGCTATCTATTTTTTTGTGTAATTTAAGGGTTTATCGGGAGAAATCAAAACAGACCTGTACACTTGCATATATTTTCTATATTTGTACAAAACTGAAAAGTATCTATCAGTAAGTCTGTTCCTTTAAGGCTTATACTAAACAGTCTATTGTTGTTTTCTACTGCCTGCATGCTCTAAAATACTCAATAGAAAAACAACACAAGTCAGGTCAAAAAATGATTTTGCCCAACGAGCGGCGAGTGATTGAGAAGACTTTGTAAAAATTACCGAGGGTTTTAGGAAAAAGCAGAGACTGAATTTTTGGAAAATTCAATTTGTATTTTATGATTTTGCATATTAAAAATTTTCATAAATTCTTAATCGATTTCGTGTCGTGTTCAGCTCGTTTTCGAGTATAGTAACTTTGTTGAGCAAATTAAAAACTACGTCAATAGCTTCTACATTAAGCTGCAAATCATGATGAATACGCATTATTTTTTCGATGTCAGTGATGCTATCTTGATGTAAATAAGGTTGTTGTTCGATGATGGTAATCTCAATCAAGCCGACCTCGTGGAGTTCGTCAAAAAACGAAATTTCGACTTGGTAAGACGCGCAAAGTTTATTGAGAGGAATCAAATTTGTTGCTTGCATAATTATCGTAGTTTTGCCAATTCTTCAAACAATTCTTTTTCTTTATCGCTCAATTGGGTGGGCGTTTTGAGGTCGTAAGTAACGTACAAATCGCCGAATTGTCCATCTTTTTTATAGATAGGAAAGCCCTTACCTTTCAATTTTACTTTCGTACCGTTTTGAGTTTCGGGTACTATTTTGAGTTTTACTTTTCCATCAAAAGTGTCGATAGTCATTTCGCCACCCAGCATAGCTTTATATAAATCAAGGTCAATCGACATATATAAATTATCGCCACTACGCTTAAATTTAGTGCTATTGACTATAGAAAATTTAATGTACAAATCACCGTTTGGTCCACCGTTTACGCCTTTACTGCCATAGCCTTTTATCTTGATGGTTTGTCCATCTTTGACACCTGCGGGAATGGTGAGCCGGATATTTTTGCCACCAACGGTCAGTGTACGTTGATGGGTTTCATAGACTTCTCGCAAATCCAATTGTAGCTCGGCATTATAATCTTGCCCTTTAAATTTCGTTTTTCTTCCGCGTGTTCTACCTCCACTCTGACCAAACATTTCATTGAAGAAATCGGAAAAATCTTCGCCCTCAAATCCACCACTTCCTCTATGAGTACTTCGCTGATATTGCCGTTGTTGTTTTGCTTTTTCAAACTCCTCGGCATGTTTCCAATCCTTGCCATACTTATCGTATTTTTTACGATTTTCGGCATTACTCAACACTTCATTAGCCTCATTTATTTCTTGGAATTTCTTCTCTGCCGTCTTGTTATCCGGATTCAAATCCGGATGGTATTTACGCGCCAATTTTCGATACGCATTTTTTATTTGCTTATCGGTAGCATTTTTAGCGATACCCAATATTTTATAATAATCTTTAAACTCCATCTGCAAATATATTGAAAAAAATAGACTTTATTTAGGAATATTTTGTATGCATGGAATTTTGTATTTTTTCGACAATTGAGTCTCATTTTGAGCTGCGTACCCTACGATACGGAGCGAAAAATAGGGGAAGAGTATCGGAAAAAGACAATGTTAGCTGCATACAAAATATTTCTAAATAAAGTCTAATATTGTGGAAGAACCCGAACAAAATTTACTCCCGTCCTCTCAATGGGAAATGTTGGAAAAACTGTTGGAATACAACAACATGAGCGAAGGCAATAAATTAATTATGACAACGCACAGTCCTTAGTGAAAGAAATTAAATAACATGTGCCATTATACTCGTCTTTTTCCGTCTAAGAATCCTTTGAAATCCTTACGTAGTTATCACTTATAAATCTTCCTTTTATTAAGTGCTTGCTGGTACTTTTTAGCGTTTCTCAAATGCTGTTTATAAGTCTTTGCAAAGTTGGAATGCCCGGAGAAGTCCTCTTTTGCACAGAAAAATATATACTCGTGTTCTTCATGATTCAGAACTGCGTCAATGTAGGGAATTGATGGCAGTAGAATTGGTCCGGGCGGCAAACCTTTATTCATGTAGGTGTTGTAGGGTGATTCAATTTTTTTATGTTTATTGAGTACGCGCCGAATATTGAAATTGCCTAGAGCATATACGAGCGTAGGGTCGGCTTCAAGCGGGATGCCTTTTTCGAGGCGATTCATATATACTCCGGCAATACGCGGGCGGTCTTTTGGCATGTTGGTTTCTGCCTGTACGATAGAAGCAAGGGTAGAGACTTCGGACTGTGACAAGCCGATTTTTTGGGCTTTTGCCTTGCGTTCATCAGTCCAAAAACGCTTATATTCGCTTGCCATGCGCACTACAAATTCTTCTGCCGTAGTCGCCCAATTAAACTCGTAAGTATTCGGAATGTACATTGCCATAAAGGTGTTTTCATTGAAGCCGTATTTCGTTTGCACATTGATGTCTTTGAACAATTTGAGGAGTTCGAGCGAGTCTGCCATGATATTTTTGGTGGCTTTTCCGGCAAGGTCTTGCGATGTTCTCACCGAGCTGAATGTCACCCTTGCAGGCGTATGCGAACCGGAACGCAACAAGTCTATCAACGAATTGATACTCATGTCGTTACGCAATTTGTAACGTCCGGGATAGATATGATTTGCCAAGTTTTTCTGCTCGGCTACCCAACGCATCAATTCCATGTCTTTTACAAAACCTTTGCCTTCAATGTTTTGTAAAACCTCATCTGCGCCTGCACCCTTTTCGATGTATAACCACTCCGTCTGTGCGCCTTTCAAATCGACACCGCTACCGAATATCTTTTGGTAAAATTCGTAACCGAAATACGCTGCTACTGCGCCCGCTATCAGGACGAATAGTAGGAAATATTTTATAATGCCTCTTTTTGCCATGTGTTCTGTGAATTCGTTTGCAAACGTAGCGTAATGCCTCCGGCTTGCGTTCGCGTACTACTTGCGAACTAACGCGGCGCAAGCCGGAGGCGTTACGCTACGTGGATTCTAAAATTTTCTTTTGTTCATTGGTGGTGTCGTGCGAAGGTGTGCAACATTCAGCGATATTAGCATCACAAAGGAGGTCTTTGTTACGCGACGAACTGTAAATTTTGGGCTTTTCTTTGCCTTTGAAAAATAAATGATGTTTCAAAAAGGGAAAAGCGCGCGCATCTAACGAACAAATCAATTTGCAACCTGATTCCTTTAATATTGCCACTAGGTGTGGGTCGTCAAAATCCTTATCTTGAATAATTGCTTCAACTTCCGCTTGAATTTTGTCAACAGCTTGTGTGTCTCTGACCACCGCTTTACCTGCTCCATTTAACCGAACAAATAAACTTAAATATTGCCTCATCTTGGAGAGTTCATCGAAGTATTTCGTACCGCCGTAAACTACTTTACCTTTTTTATCGATTATCCAGTCACGAACAGGCTTAAACTCCACGTGTTCTTTGCTTTCATTATTAAATATATTGGGGATAACATTAATATCTAAAACGATGCACATAAGGGCTAAAGTTTAATAAGTTCTAATTGTTCTTTGATGAAAAATTCTTGAAATGACTTGGGTTGGTCGTCGGTGTATTTGCCGTTGGATTGTATTTTTATTGGAGTCACTTTATTGCCGTCTTTTGTTCGTTCAAAAAATAATACTTGAAATTCATCGCTTGTTTCTTCCTTGTCTTTATTCACACACAACCTGAATCTATCGACAATATAATCGCTATGTGTTTCGATGATAAAAGTCTTATTATCAGATTTTTGTGTGTCATAAATTAATTCGCCGAAAGCCGCCTGACCGCGTGGGTGGAGGTGAATTTCGGGTTGTTGAATGGCGTACAATGTCTTTTCTCCGTGAAATAATATTTGAATAATTAGAGGCAATATTTGAGAAACACCGTAGCCAACATTTGATATTTTAATGTTGTGTTTACCTAAATCTATAAATATTTCAATAGGAGGAGGAAATTCTTCGGAATCTACACTTACCACCTTAATACTGTCAAACATTCCACTATTCTGTCCAAATATATTTAAAGCATTCACAACTACATTATGCCTATCATAGTTGTACGAGTCATTTGGTTCTAATAAAAGTTTTAATAGAAATGGAGTATCACTTCCGTCAGCAGACTGAGTACTAACACTATAATTACTGTAAATACTCTTAGGTTCCACACGAATCGGAGCTAACCACATCATTAAATTTTTAGATTTATAATAAGTAACATTTTTTAACGTTTCTGATATATTTATATTTTCAAATATTAAATCTAATAATGAATATTGTCTTAATCTGAGTGGATGTACCCTTCCTTTTTTTAATTTAATTTCTGTGAACGAATCTATTGGAGGGTTCTGTCCAATCCAATCTTGAAAAGATGTAGAATGACCATTAAGATTAGCTTTTTTTGATTTTGAATAATTATATTTTACATTATCTTTTTCAAAAATCATGTAAATATTTTCTGTATGATCCTCTGTTTTTGAGCAAACTCGAAAATCATGCACCGTAGTAGCTCCTTCTGTATTGATAAGTGTTATTTTCTTGAAGATTTCACTTTGATTAATACGTTCACAGATACCAACTTCAAAACTGTCGGAATCACAAAGTTCTTGGAAATACCCTAAATCAAAGTCTAATGTGGTGGTATCAAGTAAATCCCAAAATTTGAAATCCATTAACACCCGAATCAACTTCAAAATAGAAGTCTTCCCCGTACTATTTTCCCCGATTAAAAAATTGACTTTATCTATAGGAATAAAAGTATCTCGAAACCCACGAAAATTATTGACATACAGTTCGGTCATAATTATAGTTTTTAAAATGAGGAAAAATTACGATTTAAGACATTTTTTTAGTTGACTTTCATTTTGAAATCTACGTTGCATTGCATGAGACATAACCTGTTGAATTTGAGTTGTTTCGCGCAAATTTTTCATCCTAATTTCGCGCATTTCACTTGCCAATTCTTCTTGTTCCTCTTCGATTAAATCTGCTGGAATGAGCATCGAATCCACTATTTCTTCATCGGTATATTTTTTGCGTAATTCGTTATATATTTTTTCATTTTGTAAACGTTTTATAATATCCAAATTTACAAAAAAACACTGAGAATCACTAATCAAATAATTCGAAACTCGCTACTCGAAAACTCGCAACTACACCCGCTCAATCACCGTAGCATAGCCTTGACCAACACCCACACACATCGTACACAAAGCATAACGTTTGTCTTGCTTATGCAGTTCAATAGCCGCCGTTTGGAGGATGCGTGTGCCTGACATGCCGAGCGGATGCCCGATAGCGATAGCACCGCCGTTGGGGTTGATGCGTGGGTCGTCGTCTGCCAAGCCCCACTCGCGGATACAGGCGAGCGATTGGGCGGCGAAGGCTTCGTTGAGTTCGATGATGTCCATATCGGCGAGCGTGAGTCCGGCTTTTTTGAGGGCTTTATTGGATGCGCCGACGGGGCCGATGCCCATGATGCGCGGTTCTACGCCGACGACTGCCGAGGAAAGAATTTTGGCAAGCGGCTTCAGATTGTATTGATTGACAGCACTTTCCGAAGCAACGAGCATGGCTGCTGCGCCGTCATTTAAGCCCGAAGCATTACCTGCGGTGACGCTGCCGCCTTCTTTTTTGAAAGCCGGGCGGAGTTTCCCGAGGGCTTCCATTGTGGTGGTGGCGCGGATAAATTCGTCGTTATCAAATACAATAGGGTCGGCTTTTCGTTGCGGTATCTCTATGGGTATGATTTCCTCACGAAGCCTGCCCGAAGCCTGTGCTTTGGCAGCTTTATTCTGCGAATTGAAAGCGAAACGGTCTTGGTCTTCGCGGCTGATGTTGTACTTTTCGACAAGGTTTTCGGCGGTCACGCCCATGCCGTCTGTGCCGTATAGTTCGTGCATTTTTTTATTGACAAATCGCCAACCGAAGCTCGAATCGTGCATTTGTGCATCGCGCCCAAAGGCTTTAGATGTTTTCGAAATGACCCAGGGTCCGCGTGTCATATGTTCTACGCCGCCGGAAATGAATACATCGCCATCGCCTGCACATATTGCACGGTGCGCTTGTATGACGGTGGACATGCCTGATGCACACAAACGATTGACCGTCTCACCAGGAACAGAGTAGGGGAGTCCGGCAAGTAAAAGCGCCATACGTGCTACATTGCGGTTGTCTTCTCCGGCTTGGTTGGCGCAGCCGATGAGGACATCAGCGTAGGCGTCAGTAGGAATGTTCGGATTGCGTTTGACGAGTTCGCGGATGGGAATGGCGGCGAGGTCATCAGTGCGAATAGGAGAGAGGGTACCAATGAATTTGCCGATTGGGGTGCGGATAGCGTCAATTATGTAACTCATTAAGTTTTAAGTTTAAGCTCAAGTTTAAATAAAAAGGCGCGAATTTTCTTATGAAAATTCGCGCCTCAAAAGTACGCATTTTTAACGTAACACAGACATTCTTATCTGTGCAATGCGTATGTTTTTCACAGACAGGAATGTCTGTGTTACGGTTTACTTCGCGGCTGCTTTTACTGCATCTATCGGATAAATCATACGTCCGGTGGCTTCAGTATCTTTTGTTTGTTTTCCGGTGTCGTGTAAGATTTTATAGACTTCGGCAGTCGTCAAATCCGGATTGACAGAACGCATCATACCTATCAAACCGGCTACATGCGGACAAGCCATGGATGTGCCGCTATATTCTTTATAGGCATTGCCTGGAACGGTAGAAAGTATATCAACACCAGGCGCAGCGATACCCATTTTTACATCAGTAACAAAATTGGAAAAAGGAGCTTTTTCTATCTTAGAATTGAGGGCAGCTACTGAAATTACGCCCTCTATACCTGCAGGAACATAGTCTTTCGCGTTGCGACTGGAATTGCCTGCGGCAACGACTGTAATTGTACCTTTTTTGCTCATATATTTGATGGCTTTGGTGTAAGCGCGTTGGCGAGCGTCATTGCTAGGACCGCCAAGCGACATGCTGACAACATCCGCGCCTTTGTCGGCTGCTTTTATCATACCACCGATAATGCCTTGCTGCGTACCACCACCGTAATTGCTTAATACTTTGACACTTGTGAGTTGTACCATCGAATTATCGGGACAAAATGCTGCAACGCCTTTACCATTATTGGTAACGGCAGAAACTGTACCTGCACAGTGCGTTCCATGCCCCATTTTGTCCATATCGTAGCGTTTGTCGATGGATGTATAATTATCGCTGATGTCTTCGTGTTGGGCATCAATTCCGGTGTCAAGTACAAACACGCGAGCGACTTTTTTAGACTTGATTTTCTTGCTGCGAACGAGGTCGTAGAGTTTGTGTATGTCAAGGGCTTCCAATGCCCACTGACCATTCACACTTGGGTCATTGACACCAAAATCAATTTTATTATTGGAAGTTTTATTGGACTCAATGGTGGGAATGGCATAGACTACTTCGTTTTCTTCGACATCATCTACAAAGCCCGAATCCATGAGTTTGCGCATAATTTCTGCACGATTTTTTTCGTACTTTTTAGGAATGTTTAAAACGTAATAATCGTCCAAATCAGTGATTTCAGGGGAAGCGATGTCAGGGAATGCTACCTCGTAATCAAGGTCATATTTTTCAATGATATTGCTCAATACTTTGATGCTTTCGCCATCAGCTACATCTATAAGTATTTCGCCTTCTTCATTGATTTCAATCGGTGTTTTATCAACAAATGCTTGTTGCAATTCTTGGAAATAATAGAATTTGAAAAACATAATAACCCCTAAAGCCATTGTGACGATAGCCTTTTTGTTTTTGCTCATAAGGCTAAATGACACCGAAAATACGGACATGATAACGGCATCTTTTGCTAGAATAAACATCTTTTGCGCCATGTTGCCCTCGCCCATTGCCAAGCCTAAGGCATAAGCGATCAAGGCAAATAATAAGGTTTTGCCAAATAGCTTTCCTGCCCATTTTTGTTCTTTGAAAATAAACCAAAGAATGAGCGACATTAGGGCGATTATAAAACCGTAACTATACAATATCATGATAAATTATTTTATTGGCTGAATAGGTAATTACTGGACATTGGGTAATTAGAGAAGACGAAAAAAATAATCTACCCGTCTGAATTGTTCTTTTTCTTATATGTTTCACTAAACCTTCCTTAGTAGTAAGTCAATCTAATTATGATATGTTGCTTTGAGTGAAATTTTTTCGAGTACGAGGCGGAGGTTATT